>ENA-OSET01001405-OSET01001405.1-sediment-metagenome-genome-assembly--contig:-NODE-1405-length-25070-cov-4.233105_pt1 | contig 25070 bp, 17 predicted proteins | sample MGYA00237882_ERZ534229 | MGnify/ENA primary metagenome ERZ534229 (study PRJEB26408, sample SAMN06266212) | sediment metagenome | isolation source: Hudson Canyon methane seep mesocosm | place... | reverse complement strand
AACCAACAACAAACAACCATGGAAGAAGGGAAAGCATACCTGGTTTACGTTTATACCGATGAAGAAACCCATCGAATTGCCGCCTCATCTAAATTGAATAAATTCATTGAACGCCACCCTTCTGGATATGAAAAAGGCCAACGTGTTGAACTGATCGTTAATGCGATGACAGACATTGGCTACAGCGCAGTAATAAACCACAAAGACTGGGGCGTATTGTTCTATAGCGATGTAGTGAAGCCTCTAACAATCGGACAAAAGATCAACGGCTTTATCAAGAGAGTTCGCGACGATGGGAAAGTTGATTTATCTCTTCAAGCCCCAGACTTCAAACAAAAAGTTGATGATCTTTCAACACGGATTCTCGATACTCTAAATAAACAGGATGGCTTTTTAGCACTTTCTGACAAAAGCCCACCCAAACAAATATATGACACATTTGGTGTCAGCAAGAAGTCATTCAAAATGACTATAGGCGCACTCTATAAGAAGCAACTTATTACTATTGAACCCGGAGGCATTCGAACTACCGACTCGAACACGCTCCCGCCTACTACACAAGACAAGAAGCACTAGATGCACGACCAGTCTCACGACCCGCTCCACGGCGTTACACTAGAAACAATTGTCAAAAAGCTTGAAAGTCATTACGGGTGGGAGGAACTGGGTAATATCATCCCTATACGATGCTTCCAGAAAGACCCAAGCATAAAATCTAGTTTAAAGTTTTTACGTAAAACACAATGGGCAAGAAGTAAGGTTGAAGCACTCTATATAGAGCTTACGAAGAGCCCATGGTTTAAGAAATAATCAAACAAAACAAGCATTCAAACAAAATAGAGATCACTTTTTTACGGTCATCTATATTTTGTTACGTTTTTTTTCATACACCCTGAAAAATTCCTGTATACTACAGCGCAATTTTCGCCCTGACTTATCGAGTAATGAAATGACAGATTTAAACAAATATAGAAACATCGGTATATTCGCACACGTTGATGCGGGTAAAACCACGACAACAGAACGTATATTGAAGCTTACCGGTAAGATCCATAAGACCGGCGAAGTTCACGATGGTGAATCAACAACAGATTTCATGGAACAGGAAGCTGAGCGAGGCATTACCATTCAGTCTGCTGCGATCACTACCTTCTGGGATGATCACCGAATGAACATCATCGACACACCAGGACACGTCGACTTTACAGTAGAGGTATACCGCTCTCTGAAAGTTCTAGATGGCGGCATTGGCGTATTTTGTGGTTCTGGCGGTGTTGAGCCACAATCAGAAACAAACTGGCGCTACGCTGATGAATCCGGTGTTGCTCGAATTATTTTCGTGAACAAGCTAGACAGAATAGGTGCTGACTTCTTAAAAGTTGTTGATCAAGTAGAAAACGTTCTTGGTGCCAAGCCATTGATCATGACTCTACCAATCGGCGCTGAAGATGACTTTGTTGGCGTTGTAGACATACTCAGCAAAAAAGCGTACGTTTGGGATGACTCCGGTCTACCTGAAAACTATAAAGTTGAAGACGTACCTGCCGACATGGTAGACGACGTTGACATGTACTACGACCAATTGATCGAAACTGCTGTTGAAGTAGATGACGATATCATGATGGCATACATGGAAGGCGAAGCTCCAAGCGTTGAACAGATCAAGTTCTGTATCCGCAAAGGAACAAACGAGCTAGCATTTTTCCCAACTTACTGTGGTTCTGCGTTCAAAAACAAAGGCATTCAATTAATCCTAGATGCCGTTGTTGACTACCTACCGTCACCAACAGAAGTTATTCCTCAGCCATTAACAGATGAGAAAGGTGAGCCTACCGGTGAAGTTGCAACAGTTTCTGTTGACGAACCTTTCCGAGCACTTGCATTCAAAATAATGGATGACCGTTTCGGCGCATTAACGTTCATTCGCGTATATTCAGGCGTTCTGAATAAGGGCGACACCATACTGAACTCGTTTACAGGCAAAACCGAACGTATCGGCCGAATGTGTGAAATGGAAGCAGATGAGCGTAATGAGCTAGATTCAGCTCAAGCCGGTGATATTCTCGCAATCGTAGGCATGAAGAACGTTCAGACTGGACACACACTATGTAGCCCGAAGCATGAGTGCACCCTTGAAGCCATGGTATTCCCTGAGCCAGTAATCTCTATCTCTGTCAAACCTAAAGATAAAGGCGGCTCTGAGAAAATGGGTATCGCGATTGGTAAAATGGTTGCGGAAGATCCAACATTCAAAGTTCACACCGATGAAGATTCAGGCGAGACCATCCTTCGAGGAATGGGCGAGCTTCACCTTGACATCAAAGTAGACATATTGAACCGTACTTACGGTGTTGACCTAGAAGTAGGCGAACCTCAAGTTGCATACCGTGAAACAATCACAGCAGAAATTGAAGACTCTTATACTCATAAGAAGCAATCTGGTGGTTCTGGTCAGTTCGGTAAGATTGATTACCGCATCAAGCCAGGCGAACAAAATACAGGCTTCACTTTCTCTTCTACGGTTGTAGGCGGTAACGTTCCTAAAGAATTCTTCCCTGCTATCGAAAAAGGCTTCCGATCTATGATGGATACTGGTGTACTTGCCGGCTTCCCAGTATTAGATGTAGAAATTGAATTGTATGATGGTGGCTTCCACGCAGTTGACTCCTCTGCAGTTGCATTCGAACTCGCAGCGAGAGGCGCGTTCCGCCAATCAATCGCGAAAGCGCAACCTAAACTTCTTGAACCTATCATGAAAGTTGACGTATTTACGCCAGACGATCACGTTGGTGATGTTATTGGTGACCTTAACCGTCGTCGCGGCATGATCGAAGGTCAGGATGCTGGTGCTTCAGGCGTACGCGTAAAGGCTAACGTTCCACTTTCGGAAATGTTTGGCTACATCGGATCTCTGCGTACTATGACTTCAGGACGCGGCCAGTTCTCTATGGAGTTCGATCATTACGCCCAATGCCCTAACTCAGTAGCTGAAAAAGTTATGGAAGATGAAAGAGCCAAGAAAGCCGCTAAGAAATAACTAACTCTTAACGCAAAAAGGCGGACATCAATGTCCGCCTTTTTTATTGCTTTTCAAATACCTATCAAAAATATGCTACCCCACTCACAACAAATGGCGCATATTTTATTTCGAATCAGCGCGACTAATAAACCGACGCTCTTCAACACTTACTGTAATCCGCTCGCCAGTCGAAATATGCTCAGGAACCTGCACTACCAAACCCGTTGATAGAATAGCAGGCTTCGTTCTAGCAGTTGCAGAACCTCCTTTTAAGGCTGGATCCGTCTCAGTAATATCCAAATCGATATTCGCCGGAAGGTCTATTGCAACCGGTGACTCATCAACAATCAACACCTGCAATCCCTCTGTATCTTCGTTGATAAATAGCAACTCATCCTCGATACTCTCTTTATTGAAACTGTAAGAGGTATAGTCTTCACTATCCATAAATACATATTCGTCTCCATCAGAGTAGGAGAAATTAGCCGGCCTACGAGTGAGGTCAGCTAAGTTCAGCATTTCAGAATCCTTGAATGTCTGATCTATTTTGTTTCCTGTTACGATATCGTACATCCTCATTCGGTAAATACTTCCACCCGCGCGCCCTTGAGGCACTGATCGATCAATAGTTCGAATGATGTACACACCGCCATTATATTCGACCGCTGCATTTTTCTTTATATCACTAGCTTTTGGCATTTTATTTAGCTCTAAGTCAAAAATTTAAGATCACTACAATCCGAGAATCAAATATGATGATCAAGAAACCTACGACCACCAAATACATAAACGCATGGACTCCATACACTAACGAATACTGAACTCACCAACCGTCATTAGTTTCGCAATCGCACTACCTGCCGCTATCCCTAATGTTTTTGTCAGTTTTTCAAATGGATCAGGCTGAGGAGTGAAATCTATAATTTCTTCAGCTCCCACTACCTCTCGTGCAACATACCCTGCACTTCCTAGCCCATCAATAAGCCCCATACCCAAAGCCTGCTCACCATTCCACACCAAGCCACTGAAGGTCTTTTCGTCAATAATTAGCCGATCCCCACGCCCCTCTTTCACCTTGGCAATAAATTGCTCATGAGTTTTATTGAGAACATCAGACCAAAAATCCACTTCATCTTTGTTTTCAGCACTAAACGGATCTAAAAACGCTTTATGCGTACCAGAGGTATACAAACGACGCTCTATACCCAACTTCTCCATGGTATCGACAAAACCAAAACCGGACGCCACCACACCAATTGACCCAACTAGACTCGCCTTATCTGCGTAAATCTCATCTGCTGCTGCAGCAATATAATACGCCCCTGACGCACCAATATCACTAATGACCGCATACAAAGGAATATCTGGATATAGCCCACGCAGCCTCCTAATTTCGTCGTAAACATACCCCGACTGAACTGGGCTTCCACCCGGACTGTTAATTCTCAATATCACAGCTTTCGCACCTTCAGCCTCAAATGCTGAGCGAATCCCGGTTACGATAAAATCAGCGCTCGCTTCCTCCCCCGCTGCGATCACCCCTCTAAGGTCAACCAATGCAGTAAATTCTTCTCCTTCAGTCAAATTTTGGTCAGACAAACCTTCTCCCATTACGTACAAAAGTACAAACAAATAGGCAAACGTTAATGACTTAAAAAACACACCCCAACGACGCGATTTTCGCTGCTCCACTCCAAGCTGAGAAACTGTTTTTTCTATCAACTTCCACTCTTTTGACGACTCGCTAGTCTTTGAGCTCGACTCATAATCCTCTATCAAGATAATCTCCTATTGCCAACTTGAAACTACATGCACAGATAAAACAGAAAATACCGACCCTTCAGTAGTACTGAACACTAATTTATAAACGTAAGAATTTCCGAAAAATGATCAATAATCCGCACAGGTTTATGCCGCAAGAGCCTATCAACCTCATGAACACCATAACTCACACCAATTGAGTCCATTCCGATATTCGCAGCCATCTCTAGATCATATTCGGTATCGCCTATCATAACCATTTGTTCAGGGTGACAGGCGTAAAAATCGCAAATCTGCTGAAGCATTAAAGGGTCAGGTTTAGACTTAGATTCATCAGCACAACGCTCGATATCAAAGAATGAAGATAGGCCCATTGTTTTTAACGCCAAATCAAGACCCTTTCGGCTCTTCCCGGTCGCAACCGCGAGCTTAACCCCTTCAAGCTTAAGTTCTGATAACACAGACAAGACATCCTCAAATAGCGCGCCCTGCTCCACATCAGCGCTATAAAAATAATTTGAATAAAAACGCTTCATCGACGCAAGCTCATCGTCACCCAAACGAGGGTACAAATCCAGCAATGCCTCACTCATCCCCAAACCAATGATATTCTTGTTTTCATCATAGGTTCTACTTGGCAAACCCATTTCTTGCGCTGCATGCATAAGACTAGAAACGATATGATTCTCAGAATCAACCAATGTCCCATCCCAATCAAAAACGAAAACCTTGTACTTCATAACCAAACAAACCCTATAATAATGCGCGAAATAGCGTCAAGCACTACACACCACTTAAACCCATTTTACCAAGCGCACCAAAATACGCATCATCATACGGCGCTTCAAATTTAACGTTCTTCCCATCAGGCAACTTAAGGCTAATTTCTTTTGCATGCAGCATTAATCGCACCTTAGATATACCGTTATCAGATCCGTCGATTTTTCCGGCATATTTATCATCACCGGCAATAGGGCAGCCCGAAAACGCGGCGTGCACTCTTATTTGGTGAGTCCTTCCTGTAATTGGACTTGCCTCAACCAACGTAAAACTATCCGATATCGACAATATTCTGAACTTTGTTTTACTCTGTTTTCCATCTTGATGAACGACGACAACGCGCTCTCCAGATTTTAACTCATTTTTCTTTAGAGGTGCGTCAACCATTTTTCTATGCTTAACCCAACGACCATGTACAGCAGCATGATATATTTTTTTAACTTCATCTTCTCTGAACTGAGCATGAAAACACCGTAGCGCAGACCTAGTTTTGGCCACCAATATACACCCGGACGTATCCCTATCAAGTCGATGAACAAGCTCCAAAAATTGCGTATCGGGGTATCGCGTGCGAAGCGCCTCAATCAACCCTACTCTAACGCCACTCCCTCCGTGAACGGCAAGCCCTGATGGTTTATTAATCACCAACAAGGATTTGTCCTCATACAACACAGCATCACCCAACAAGTTCACTAAGTTAACGCTAGCCTTAGCATTAACCTTATCGCTTCCAGCTCCGAAAACGGGTGGAATTCTGACCACATCATCAAGTGAGAGTTTGGTTTCAGGCTTGCACCTCTTTTTATTAATACGAACTTCGCCTTTCCGAATTATCTTGTATATTTTTGACTTCGGAATATTCTTGAGGTGAGAAATAAGGAAATTATCAATTCGCTGCAATTCATTCTTTTGGGTAATTGTAACAAACTTAACGTGAGGCTTTGGTTCTACCTCCCGCCTCTTGCCCACTGGTTCATCGCCTCGCGGCTTACAGCCAGACCCCGAATACATATTTTCTTTTGCCATACAATCGATAACCGCTCAGTTTAACTAATATATTTGATGCTAACTGGTTTTACTGCTATATTTCAGCCGTGTTGCTTAGTAAAAACTCAGAAGAAAAGAAACTAACTATAGTGTTTCGAGAAGTATCTTCGGACTACACCTAGTAATTGGCAACATAGTATAGCGGCAAGACATAGACAGCAAAGAAACAAAGAAATTATTTATAAGTCGCTCAAATATTTTGGATTCTCAAGTAAAAAATATTGCTTGGGAAATAACTAATGCGCGGAAATACGCATTAAGTAAGCAGATTGAACTCCCGCTGGGGATCGTCGCTTTTACCGAGTTAAAAAGGTAAGTAGACACTATCGCCAGCCCCCTTAGCGTTTGAAGGCCGCCTTAGTATATTGGCGATAAGACCGAAAAACAGTTAAGGATTTGAAATTGAACATGTTAACGTCCGGGGACATATTGTTCCGCAAGATCGTATATTTAAGAAATGTGCAGATTGTCTGTACAAATTTTGATTATTAACCTGTTTTTTTCTAACTATTTAATCTCCTTACCTTCGTATTTCCAGCACAAACTGGAAAACATTAATGAAAAGAATGCTTATTAACGCAACTCAAAGTGAAGAGCTGCGTGTAGCCCTAGTTGACGGACAAAAACTCTACGATTTAGATATTGAAGCTGGCTCTAGAGAGCAAAAAAAATCTAATATCTACAAAGGTAAAATCACTCGCATCGAACCAAGCCTTGAAGCTGCATTTGTCGACTTTGGTGCCGAGCGTCACGGATTCCTCCCCCTTAAAGAAATCTCTAAGGAGTATTTTGACCCAGCTGCTGGAAAAGGCCGCGTAAACATAAAGCAGGCCTTACGCGAAGGTCAGGAAATCATCGTTCAAGTAGATAAAGAAGAACGAGGAAACAAAGGTGCCGCCTTAACAACATTCATCAGCCTTGCTGGACGCTATTTGGTACTTATGCCCAATAATTCACGGGCAGGTGGAATTTCTCGCCGCATCGAAGGCGACGAAAGAACTCAATTAAAAGAGGCAATGTCTGGCCTAAATACACCAAAAAATATGGGCGCGATCGTGCGTACCGCAGGTGTTGGCCGCTCTACTGAAGAATTACAATGGGATTTAGACTACCTTCTACAGTTTTGGGAGTCGATTACATCCGCTTCAGAAAGCCGGTCTGCACCATTTTTAATCTATCAAGAAAGCAATGTTATTATTCGCGCAATACGTGATTATTTGCGACAAGACATTGGAGAAGTGCTTGTAGATGCACCTCTTGTTTTCGAAGACGTACTCAATTTTGTTCGGTCTGTTATGCCGGCATACGAGAGCAAGATTCGCCTTTACCAAGATGAAACACCTCTTTTCAATCGGTATCAAATTGAAACTCAGATTGAAACAGCCTTTCAACGCGAAGTCAGACTGCCATCCGGGGGGTCAATTGTTATAGACCCCACTGAAGCGCTACTCTCAATCGATATAAACTCAGCACGAGCCACCAAAGGTAACGATATTGAAGAAACAGCTCTTCAGACAAACTTAGAAGCAGCTGAAGAAATAGCTCGTCAACTAAGATTGCGCGATATGGGCGGCCTTGTTGTAATCGACTTTATCGATATGGGTCCTGTCAAGAATCAACGTGATGTTGAGAATAGGATGCGAAAGTCTCTTGAGCTTGACAGAGCGCGAGTACAAGTCGGTAAAATTTCTCGATTTGGCCTGCTGGAGATGTCAAGACAAAGACTCCGACCTTCTCTAAGCGAGACGCGAGCAGAAGTCTGCCCTAGATGTAGCGGACAAGGCACAATCCGAGACATCGAATCAATCGCACTCTCGATCATGAGACTAATGTACGAAGAAGCCTCAAAAGAAAAAACCAGCGAAATTCAAGCCATCGTACCTATATCTGTCGCAACATTCTTATTGAATGAAAAAAGGCAACAAATTCTAGAAATTGAAAGTCGCCAATCTGTCCGGGTTGTGATCATTCCAAACATAACGATGGATACTCCTCATTATGAACTGAAGCGACTTCGTGATGACGAAGTGACCGCTAGCGATGAGAAGACAAGTTATTCTATTCAGCCAGATCAAGCGGAAGAAATTAAACTACCTTCAGGATCTGCCACGAAGGAACCCGTACGAGAAGAAGCTGCAGTCAAAGCTATCAGCCATGCTAGACCGGCTCCAACCAATGTTGCTAAAACAACAGCACAGACCAAAACAGCAGAAGAAGAGCAAGGTTTGATGAAAAAAATCAAATCCAAGCTATCTTCCATGTTTAGTGGTGACGAGAAAGCATCAAGTATTGCAAGTGAACAACCTGTTCGCCAGCAGCAAAGAACTAACGCTAGCGGTACGAAGCGAGCAAGCTCAAACCAACGACCTCAACAAAACAGAAACCAATCTAAAGGTCCTAGGCAAAAAAACAATTCGCAAAGAACTGATCGTAGTAGCAACGGACAAAACCCTAGAAATAGAAAGAACGCTCAAAATGAGAATCGCCAGAACTCTGAGCAAAAAAGTAGTAACCAGGGCAAGCCTAGGCACAATCGCCAGAGCAACGATAGGCATAACAGCACAAATACTAATGACTCAAGCAACACGAACCAACGTAGAAATCGTAATAGTAATAGGCCTGCTAGAAAGTTTGAAGAAAAGCAGAAGCCCAGTGTCGTTTTGAAAGACGACATGCCGACACCTAATGAAATTTCGGCTGCTTTATCTAACGACGTAAAACTTGTCTCAAACGCCACAGACGTGCAAAAAACAAACTCAACTGAATCGATCAAAAAGTCAGTTAAAACTGAAGAAAAGTCCACTGTAGCTGCTTCACCTCAAGCACCTGTTGAAATAACGTCAGCACCTACTGGACGCGAACCGACTATAAAGGAAACTGAGATAGCTAAAACGGAAGAAAAATCAGAAACAAAAACAAACGATAATTTAGACGCTCCTGAAAACGGCAAAGACGTTAAGAATCCTAGACGGTCTCGTAGTAGAAGCCCACGAAGGAATCGGACTGATTCGATCAAGACACAAAGCACTAAGCAAGAGAATCCTACACAGCCACCTAAAAGTGAAACTGGACAGAATTCTGATGCCGAAACGCAAAAAGATATCAAACCCGTGACAACCACGCAGACACCGGTAGAGCCTCAAGACAAGAAAGCTCAACATAATGTCGCGTTGAAAAAGCCAGCGAGAAGACAACGGCCTAGTGCGTCTTCCCGAGCACACAATGATCCGCGTGCCAGCGAAAAAATTGAGCCAGCTGTAACAGGCGTCACTGGAGAAAAACGCCCTGCCACTGACGGACCAAGCGGCAACGCTGCACCTCAGCAGCAGGATAAGCCGGCGGCATAACGCACCACCTTTAGCGCTCCAGGATCATGTATTGTAATTCATGATCTTGAGGGCGCTAGCTATCAATATATAAGTCAAGATAGAAACCCCTTATACTAGACAAAATTCGTTTCAACTCGGCAATTCTCTATGGCACTTTCCGAACACGATATTGAACAGCTCGAAGAGCTTTTGTTTTCAGAAACTCTCGAAGAAGATGCGCTAGATTTTTTCGGCTTACACGGACTAATATGCGCATCCATAGTTGGCCCCCAGCACTTACATGACGAGATTATACTATCTCTTGTCTTTGGCACGGAGAATCCAAACTTTTCTAGCGATGATGTGATATTTTTCAATTCATGCATTGCAACGATCTCAAGTTCAATAAAAGAGTGTTTACTAGAAGGCAATGAAATAATTATGCCTTACGCAGAGGAAATGAATGACAATGAAAGCAACCATTACGATGCCTGCCTACAAAGCTGGTGCACAGGCTTCATGGAAGGATTCTTCCACTGTGAAAAGAACTGGTTTAGCCGGGGAGAAGACATAGCAGCTGAGTTATTGTTGCCGATAATGTCACTTTCTGATCTATTCGATTCTGACGAATTCCAAGAGATCAAACAAAATCAAAATCTAATGACTCAGTTTGAAGAAATTATGCCTGAACAGCTTGTGGATATATTCCTGTTTTACCATTCTGACTAAGTGAAAAACTTACCTCAACACTCGCCCCCCCTTTTGAATAGCATACTCTTTCACTAAACGACTCTATTAAAGCAATACCTCTACCGCATGGTAAACTGTTTGACGACAACGGCCCAGTGCAAACCTTATTCAAATCAAACCCTGACCCAGAATCTTCAACCTTAATGATCAGCTCATTATTCGTCCTTAATACATCAAAATCTAAAGTAATTATTATCCACCCTTCATCTAACTTAGAGATTCCTTCTTCACGATGGGAATAATACTCCGCGAACCCGTCACCCTTAAGCTTCATCTCAGAATTTAGGCCCAACAAACCATGCTCTAAAGAGTTAGAAAACAGTTCGGTCAATATGCTTCTGATTTTGTCCTGACGACGAAAGAAATAGAACTCTTGGGGTAACATTTTAACTATGTCCGAAATTGGATCTCTCTGAAGTTTTATTCTGTCGACATCCAATACAAATTTAGTCACCCAAGGTATATTCGACTTTGGTGTAAGGTTTTCTCTCTGTTTCATTTGGACTGGCTCAGCAATCAACTCAACCAAAGATATATCGTCCTGCTGTCCTACACCTTCAGAGAACCTAAGGTAATCTTCCAACAAACTAGCAAAGAAGTCGTGATCCCCCTTAGCTATAGAAGAACGAACTCTTTTATTGCCAAACATCTCATCTGAATTCGATGGGGTACCTTCTAAAATGCCATCTGTTAAGAACAAAATTTTGTCTCGAGGCATCAAATCATATACGTCGACCTTACTATTAAACATTGAATCGTCAAGTATACCCAAAGGCATATTTTGAGATTTGATCTCTTCGACAACACCTTCTCCTGGCCGAACCAAATAAGCCTCAGGTAAGCCTCCAGACCATATATATGCCTTACGACCCACTTCATTCAGGTGGATCATTGTCGCAGCGCAAAACATATTCTCCGGCAAAAAGGCCTTCAGTGATTTATTCATCGAGGATATAATCTCACTGATATTCATACCCTTTTCACACATTTTAAAAAATGTCTGCGCAACAGGAATAGTGCCAATAGCCGCAGACAAACCATGCCCCGTGAAATCCCCAAGAAACACATATAGTCCACCTCCTGGATCCTCAGCTAACAAGAATAAATCTCCGTTAAAGATAGACATAGACGATATATAACTTCTAACATTTGAGCAATCTTGCAAACTTCTACTCAAGGTATGACTCAAGACGTGTCGACCCATTTTATGTTCCTGAGTCAAGCTAGCGTGAATTTCTGCCAACTCTATTCTCTTCGAGTCAACTTGCCGAGTTAGATCGCCCGTACGAACATGTGCTCGGATTTTCGCATTCAGTACAACCCCATTAATTGGCTTTGCTAGATAGTCGTCTCCCCCACTCTCTAGGCATTCAATAATCGATTTTTCATCATGTTTGGCTGTTAAGAAAATAATAGGAACGTGTCGATCACCGGCGTGGATTTTTATTTGTTTAGCGGCTTCAAACCCATCGATAACGGGCATTACGATATCAAGCAAAACGAAGTCTGGCTGATGTTCGATAAATTTATCTATTGCGACTTGGCCGTTCTCCGCTTCGATACAATTGTGGCCTTCTAACTCAATAAAATGCTTAACCATCATGCGGTTAGACTTATGGTCGTCAACTACCAGAATATTCATGCTCATTCTCTAACAACCCTCATTAAATTGGGTAAACCGGAACTTAGCTAAATTGTTTAGCTTTATAAACCACGCTAAAGAGAAACCTAGTCAACATACAGTCTGATGCAGCTATTACACAGTAAACAATATCTATTTTCAGAGCACGTTAAGTCTAGTTGGCATAACTAAACTTTTCCAGCCGCCATTGCGCCCCACTAAGGCTACAAAATAAGTCTCATTTTCGTAAATGTAAATGATTGGTATCAATTTTGCTCAATAACAATAAATAGCCCGAAAACATTAGAACCGGATGCCCATTGCCCTTATGCACCGAATCAAGGAGACAGATACATGCAAAATATTTCAGCAGAGCAAGCACTAAAACTGCCGAATCAACTAAGGCATCACGATTCACAATCTGACTCATCGCCCAACCATGCCGCTGACAAAAACAGCAATAAACGTTTGTTGTCCGATGACTCCGTTACCCTACTGCAAATTCAAGGAAGCTCTACCCTACAAAAAATAAGAGTAGAGTCTTATAAGAACGAAATAGGTCAGGATAAGTCACTCATAAACGAAACGCTTAAAAACAAACTATCTGAATACAGCCTGAACCCAAACACTCGATTAAGTGTCGAGAAAAATCTATTTGGAACATTTGAAATAAAAGGTGCACTACTACAGTCCGATATTGAAAAAATCACTCAGGACCTCAATAATAATCTAATGTTTAAGGATGCATTCTCTAAGCTTAGTCAGCAAGAACCCACATTGAACTATGTAGATAACGTCGTTAAGATTTCAACGGCCTATGGCGTTTCAAACAATATTTTTAATTCGTTACTCAGCGACAAAAACGAATTCAACCAGTTAAATGACATTGCCCACCGTTACGAAGCGCTACGCGACAACACATCATCGACAGAAAATTCAGATGAAAAAGGTTTATTTAAGTTTGAACTAAACATTTGAATGTCTTTGCACTAGTGGGGTAGTCGTGCAGAAGCTTCTACTAAGAGTAATGTCTATTTCAAGCTATAAATCAAATGCAGATATATCGCCACATCCGTGACGAAGTATTTGAGGAGGTTCGCTAGAAATATCGACTATCGTCGTCGCTTCAAACCCGCAAAAACCACCATCAATTACCAGATCTACATGACTCTCTAACATCGACCTTATCTCATAAGGATCCGTCATAGGAACGTCATCACCCGGTAATATCAAGCTAGTGCTCATCAAGGGCTGAGACAATTCATCCAAAATAGCCAACGCTATTTTATTGTCAGGTATACGAATTCCGATTTGACGACGCTTTGGGTGCATAAGCCTGCGCGGCACTTCTGTGGTTGCATCAAGAATAAAGGTAAACGGACCAGGCGTATGCGCCTTAATTGTCCTATATTGATGATTATCTACTTTTGCGTAGGTAGAAATATCCGAAAGGTCGCGACACATAAGGGTAAAGTTATGTTTTTGGTCTAGCTTTCTAATAGTACGAATAGCATCGATTGCCCGTTTATCCCCCAAGTGACACCCAATTGCATAAGCTGAATCTGTCGGATACGCGACAACGCCTCCATTGTCGATAATATCAACAGCCTGTTTAACCAAACGGGCTTGAGGATTGTCAGGATGTATTTGGAAGAATTGGCTCATGTTTTATCTCTACTACTCCATCTCAAACACTTAAAGGCGCATACGCTATTACCACATTTGGCCTGAAGCTATTACAAAGAACAATGGAGTTCTGGAAAATTAATTTCTGACAAAAATACTACTGCTTCTCATTTGATAAAGCGAGACTTTTATCGAGCCCAGAACCGATAGGTAAACTAGTACCTAAAACGATACACAAAAGCCATACAAAGAATCACAAAGTACCTGCTGTATCAAACATTTATATATGTAAGATGGCAGAAGTAATTAAGAAATTTTGAAAAAACCATCTACACTAAAAAATAATAGAACAAAAAATCCAAGAGATCTTGTTTAGGGGAAATAAATGAAAATTGCGTTACTTGAAGATGAAGTAGATCAAGCGAAAAACTTGAGTGCGAGTCTGATCGAAAATCAACACGGCTGCGACTACTTCCACACGGGGAAATCTTTTATATACGCAGTACTACACAATAGCTACGACTTGCTCATTTTAGATTGGCATTTACCTGATATGGAAGGAACCGAAGTCCTAAAGACACTACGAAGCGAACTTAGCTGGAGAATTCCCGTTATTTTTCTGACAAGTAGAGACAGCGAGGCAGACATTGTCACGGCTCTGGATGCGGGCGCCGATGACTACCTTGTAAAACCAGCACGCCCTGCAGAATTAACTGCAAGATTGAATGCTTTAAGCCGACGAATTGGCAACGAGACTGAAGAACAGGAAGAATTAGAAATCGGCCCATACGTGATCAATTTAAGTAAGAGAACAATTCTGTCATCGGGGGAAGATGTTTCCTTGACTGATAAAGATTTTGACCTTGCTGTATTCATGTTTCAAAATATTGGCCGATTACTTTCAAGAGATTTTTTACTAGAACGAGTGTGGGGTATTTCAACAGATATCAATACTCGAACCGTCGACACACATGTCAGCCGACTAAGACGAAAACTGAACATTAAACCCGAAAACGGATTCAGAGTTAAGACGATATACCAACATGGATACCGTCTCGAACGTATTGGCGAATGATTACATAGACAAAAGAGTAAAGAGCAAATTATGAAAGCAGTTAGTATTTCTTCATATTTAATTCAATTTAGATTGTTCTTTGCATTCTTTACACTTCTCGCAATGCTGCTCGTCAGTCAAATTAGTTTGGCGACAGGACCACAAACAGAAGAATGGCATTACACACTGCGACCCGGCGATAATTTACTCAATGTTAGCCAAAACTTACTGAACCGGTCACATACCTGGACTGACCTAATTCGACACAACAAAATTGAACAGGTTGCTAATCTTGCGCCTGGCTCTATTATTCGAATCCCTATGCATTGGCTAAAACACCAACCAAAGCCCGCAAAAATTCTTTCTATTTCAGGCAGCGCTCAGATCAAACGAGCTAATGGTTCACACTTTAAAGTACTAAAAGAATCAACTATGGTTCGAGTTGGTGACGAAATATCTACTCGTGAAGGAAACGTTGTTATTGAATTCGCTGACGGTTCAACGGTGCGTTTAGAAAAACAATCAAATTTGGTATTCAATAAATTATCTCATTTTGGAAAAACAGGTATGGTTGATACGCGCTTACGACTAAAGCGCGGCGCATTATCAACGGAGGTAACACCTCTTGTAAAAGGCTCTAGATATGAAATCAGCACACCCTCCGCTGTAGCAGCTGTGAGAGGTACCGAGTTTAGAATTGAATCAAAAAAAGATAAAACCAAAATAGAAGTCATTGAAGGGTCAGTCAATTTCAGCGGAAATCATGGGAACGTTGTGGTTGAAGCGGGACACGGGGCAATCATTCGAAAAAACAGTCCACATGTTGAAGAATCCAAATTACTTAACCCTCCGAGACCTCAGTTTGCAGATAAGACTATTCAAGATCTTCCCGCAAAACTAACTTGGGCTCAGCAAAAGAATGCGGAAAAGTACAAATTACAGATCACAGACAATCTCAAGAACTCAAAGCTAGTCACCAAAGAAAACTCTACGAAACCTGAAGTACTGCTAGAAAATATTCAAAATGGCGATTATAACGTCGCGATGCGCTCAGTTAGTAAAGACGGCTTCGAAGGGCCAGATGCTATCTCTAATGTGAAAGTTGATATTAGATCAGAAATCGCACAACTACTCACACCTCTCGATAAAAGCATTGTGGATAGCTCCAAACCTGATTTCTTATGGCAACTTAACGACAGCAGTATATTAAGTAAACTAGAAATTTCGATGGATAGTAACTTTGATACCCTTATTAGCCAAGACAACTTTAACGCCAATAATGAACATCAAGTTAATGCAAACTTAAATCCTGGCACCTACTATTGGCGTGTTATTTCTATGGCAGAAGATAGCGAACAAAGCTTAAGCGAAGTTCGCTCATTTTCTCTTCGTGGCGTTTTGTCACAAGTAAAAATTCTCAGTGTAAATTATGTAGAAAACCAAGTAGGTTTGTTTTGGAATAAAGCAGAAAATGCCCAAGGCTATATACTGCAAATTTCTTCACACGAAGATTTCAGAAAAATATTGAAAGAACAAAATTTAAGCAAAGCTCGCGCTCACCTTAAATTAAAACCTGGAAAAAAATACTATGCTAGGGTCAAGGGCATCGGAAACGAGTTATTTACCTCTAATTTCGGCCCAGCCAAAGTACTTCATATAAAAACAGATAAATAACCCTAGAAACAGCGGATATGCCAAAGAACATTAATGATCCAAGGCCGTACGAACAATATTTACTAACATTCACATTATTGCTTATCAGTGCACTCCTGGTTTATTCACAAGCAGCTAAGCGAATAGACTTATTGGCATATGATACGGCAATTAACATATCACCCGCTAATATTGACGAAAATACAGTCATCATTGCTATTGATGAGAAAAGCCTAAATAGTATTGGACAGTGGCCATGGCGCAGAGCTATTCATGCTCAACTTATAGATAAACTTACCAAATACAATGCCGAGCTAATTTCTTTAGATATATTATTTTCTGAAAAAAGCTCAAATTACCCCGAAGATGATGAATTACTCGCTAAAGCAATCAAGAATAATGGAAACGTAGTACTCCCGTTACACCTGCAGCCGTTAACCTATGGCGGCACATTGGTAGAAATTTTACCCATAGCACCGCTCGTACAAGCCGCAAAAGGCCTCGGCCATGTACACGTCGACCTTGATCAAGATGGGCTAGCTCGTGGCCTCTACCTTAACTCCGGCGTTGGAGACGCACATTGGCCCAGTATTTCCATGGCAATGGCAAGCGAAATCAATCCGATGATTCAATATCTCAGAATGATCGAGTCACTAAACTCCGCACCCTACATGTCTGTTAATACACAATATCGCTTAATCCCATTTGCAGGCCCTGGCGGAACCTTTCCCACTTACAGCTACCTAGAAGTAATGTTAGACCAAGTGCCTGCCGACGTGTTTAGAGACAAGACAGTACTAATCGGTGCAACGGCTTCAGGCTTAGGCGATATTATCCCTACACCTGTTTCACGAGCAGGTACGCCCATGTCGGGTGTAGAGCTTCATGCCAATGCATTCTCTGCATTAATGACAAACACGGCCATTAGTCCTGTTGAGTCAATTTGGGCTTACCTGCTTACATTTGCTTTTATCATGATTCCCATTTTGGTCTTTCCAAGGTTAAAACCCACTTTGGTCATGCCCTTTACTGTACTTCTTGTACTGTCAGTTGTTTTTTTTAGCTACGCGCTGATTTCTCTAGATAGAACATGGTTTCCTCCAGTCAACAGTATTATTGGAATTTTGCTAGCTTATCCTTTCTGGAGTTGGCAAAAAATGCGGCATATGAATAGCTTTCTAAATACTGAACTAGAAAGGCTAGACAACGAACCAGCAATTAATTTTAGAGCGCTAGAACAACAATCCGTGAAGGAAATATTTACATCAATCAGAACGCTATTATCTCCGAAGAATTATGTGCTAATAAAAAACAAACAAATTCAAGAGCAAGACGACCATACAATTCTGAGCTATCAAAAGCTTAAATCAAAAGACAAATGGTTTCATGAGGGTAACACCAGCTGGATTAGCTTAAACCAGTCCTCAGAAGACAGTATCGATGTTTATCAAATAGGCTTCTCCTGGGATGCATCAACCAATTTGAATGCCGTTCAAGATTACCTTAATAAACTTGGGCTAGTTGCAATCGACACCAAAAAGCAAAGACTTTACTATGAAAAAATTGCAAACCGCATTGCCCAAGTCCGAGAGGCAATACAGTCAATGCAAGACATGAGAACCTTCATATCGAAAGGTTTTGAAGAAATGCCCAACGCCATTATTGTGACCGACTGTATTGGCACAATCGTTTTTTGTAACAGTCATGCTCAAACGTTATTTTCTGCTCCTGGAGAGTCAATTATTTCGAGGCCGATCTATACTCTATTTGATAAAAATAACAATCCCAAGCTCGTCCAAAACCTAGGATCTGCTCTGACTACTGGTATTCACAGTAACAACGAAATCAAACTCGGGGACAACGATATTCTAATCCACACAACGCCCTTTCTGATGGATGAAAAAAGTGATGCGGGCTTAATGGTGACATTTTCAGATATTACGAATATAAGAGAACAACAAAGAGAAAAGAACCAACTAATTGACTTCTTATCTCACGATGTTCGCTCACCACTCGTCTCCCAACTCGCCATGCTTAACGGCCTAAAGACGGGTCGAATAGAATGGCATAGTCAGCTGGTTGAAGAAATTGAAGATCATGCTAAGCGAAGCTTGAACCTATCTGATCAATTCTTACAAATCACACGAGCGGAACAAAGCGCCGAACAACATTTTTATGAATTTGACTTGCTAACGGCAATAGAGAATAGCATCGACTCCCTATCGCCCATTGCCAGTGAAAAAAATATCAATCTACTATTTGACTATAATGACCCTATTTGGATGTCAGGAAACGCAGAGTTGATCGAGAGAGCCATCACTAACCTGCTCTCGAATGCCATTAAATACAGCCCTGACGAGACATCAATAACCATATCGAACAAACTAGACAAAAACCAAGTCCGAATGACAATACAGGACCAAGGCTACGGGATCGCCGAAGAAGAGTTACCTTATATATTCAACCGATTTAGAAGACAACGACAGTCTGAAGTACAAGGCGATAAAGGTGCCGGTTTGGGGCTAAACTTTGTACAGGTCGTTGTGGAAAAGCACAAAGGTAGCATTGAAGTAATCAGCCAATTAAAACAGGGCACCACATTTACTCTAACCTTACCAACACTACCTACTCAATAATCTTCAACTTCAGGTCATAATTCGATATGGAAAACTCTATTTTATTCATCGGCTTAGGCGTGATGGGTTACCACATGGCAGGACACCTTTCCAAACAAGAAGATACGACTGTTTATAATCGCACTAGCGCGAAGGCGTACCAATGGCAAAAGGAATTTGACGGTCACGTACTCGAAAACCTACAAGAAATTCCCAACAATATTAAAATCATCATTACCTGCATTGGCAATGATAACGACTTAAGAGAAGTTTACCTTTCTGACACCGGTCTACTAAAAAAATGCAAAAAGGGCACGATATTAATCGACCATACGACTGCATCTGCCAATATCGCTCGCGAGATTTCTTCAGCCGCAACGCAACAGCAGCATGTTTTTTTTGACGCCCCAATTTCTGGTGGAGAGCAAGGCGCTATCAACGGGGTACTGACCACGATGTGCGGAGGTGATGCAGCTAGTTTCGAGACCATCAAACCAATTCTTCAATGTTATTCTAAAGCAGTCACGTTAATGGGTGACAATGGATCAGGTCAGTTAACTAAAATGGTTAATCAAATCGCGGTGGCGGGTGTCGTACAGGGTCTATCTGAAGCCATACACTTTGCTCAGCAAGCCGGACTTGACTGCCACCAAGTCATAGACGTTATTTCGAATGGCGCAGCGCAGTCTTGGCAGATGGAAAACCGAGCCGCTACCATGATCAAAGGCGAATACGAACATGGATTCGCGGTAGATTTAATGAGAAAGGATTTGGACATTTGTTTAACCCAGGCGAGAGCTCTAGGTGCAAAACTACCTACTACAGCTTTAATCGATCAATTCTACGCCGATATACAAGCCTTGGGCGGGAATCGCTGGGATACATCTAGCTTATTAGAGAGGCTACGCGACAAATAGAAGCAGACTAGACGCCTGCTTCTTATTGCTGGTTATTTTTTGGTTTTGGCTTTGGTTTTCTTGGGTTTGGGCTGAGTCTCAACCCACTTTTTATCTACATAATGCGCAGACCAGCCTGTCGCTTTCCCTTTTTCCTCACTCATAACATATTGCTCTTTAGTCTTTCGACTATAACGAACAATCGACGGATTTCCTTTTCCATCTTTGGTTGGAGCAGAGAATAAAAACTCATACTTAGGATCAATTTCTTTCTCATGGGCTAGTAATTCAGAAATTTGAGGGGCGCGTGTTTCCCTATTCTTAGGAAACTTACTTGCTGCCAAAAACAAACCTGCAGCGCCATCACGAAGAATATATGTATCCTCAACCTTTTCACAAGCTAACTCAGGCATAGGAACCGGATCCATTTTCGGTGGAGCAGCTTCGCCACTTCTCAATAGTTTCCGAGTGTTCTTGCATTCATCATTGGTACACCCAAAGTATTTTCCAAAGCGCCCAGATCTAAGCTGCATTTCAGATTCACATTTGTCACATTCGAGAACAGGACCATCATATCCCTTGATCTTGAACTCGCCATCTTCTACTTCAAAACCCAAGCAATCAGGGTTATTACCACATACGTGTAGCTTACGCTGTTCATCAATCAGGTAACTATCCATCGACGTAGAACAAAGAGAGCAACGCCGTTTATGCATTAATAATTTCGACTCACCCTCGTCATCATCAACACTTGCAACTTCATCTCCCGGAACCAGATTAATCGTTGATTTACAACGTTCTTTAGGAGGAAGAGCATAGCCTGAACACCCTAAGAAAACGCCTGTACTTGCCGTACGAACCTGCATATTGCGACTACAGCTCGGACACTCTATATCGGTCTCTGTGGGCGCATTCTCACGCATACCATCATTAGCTGACTGAGCTAGGTCCAGTTTCTCCCGAAACCCTAAATAAAACTGATCAAGTACTGACTTCCACTTCTGTTTATTCTCAGCAATACCGTCTAACTTCTCTTCCATTTGTGCGGTAAAGCTATAGTCCATCAAGTCATCAAACGATTCAACCAGACGATCAGTAACAATATCGCCCATTTTTTCCGAATAAAATCGTTTGTTTTCTAGTCGAACATATCCTCGGTCTTGAATGGTAGAAATAATAGCAGCATAAGTAGACGGCCGCCCAATTCCCTTTTTCTCAAGCTCCTTAACAAGTGCCGCTTCCGAAAACCTAGCCGTTGGCTTGGTAAAATGCTGCTTCGGTTCTAGTTGCGATAAGGTAAGGGTGTCACCCACCTTCATGTCGGGTAACAAGACATCTTCATCTTTCTTGCTGCTGATTGGCACAACCTTCAAGAAACCGTCAAACTTCATCACGCGACCCCGTGTTCGAAGCTGAAACTTCCCTGCTGTCACTTCAACAGAAGAACTCAAAAACTCTGCATTCGTCATCTGACATGCAACAAAGTTAGCCCAAATAAGGCTATAAAGCCGCTCAGCATCTTTTTCGAGATTCTTAATACCTGTCGTCAGTACCGTTACATCGGACGGTCGTATCGCCTCATGAGCCTCTTGAGCCCCTTCTTTACTACTGTATCTCCGCGGCTCAGAGGGAACGTATCTATCACCAAAACTGCTTTCAATATACTCGCGACATGATTGAACCGCATCCTGACTCAAATTCGTTGAGTCTGTTCTCATATAAGTAATGTAACCTGCTTCGTACAAACGCTGCGCCAACATCATGGTTTTCTTTACGCTAAAGCCCAACCTGGTACTCGCAGCTTGCTGCAATGTCGAAGTAATAAAGGGCGCGCTCGGTTTAGAGCTTGTGGGCTTATCTTCTCGCTTAGATACCGTGAAATCCGAAGATTCAAGAAACGATAAATGCTCTTTAATCTGGGTTTCATTAGTTGGTCTAAACGCTTGACCAGAAAGGCGACTCACCTGAAACCTTGTAGACGATTTCGCTTCGCCTTTCAAATCGGCAAACATTTCCCAAAACTCTTCAGGTATAAAAGCGCGTATTTCCTTTTCTCGGTCTACTATTAGACGCACTGCAACTGACTGCACGCGTCCGGCTGATAATCCTCGCGCCACTTTTGCCCATAAAAGAGGCGATACCATGAAGCCGACAACTCGATCCAAGAATCGTCTTGTTTGTTGCGCATCTACTCTGGCTTGATCTAATTCGGAGGGGGCCTCAAAGGCTTCTTGGATTGCTTTCTTTGTAATCTCGTTGAAAACGACTCGCCGATAGCGACTATCATCTCCACCAATTGCCTCTTTAAGGTGCCAAGCAATTGCCTCTCCCTCTCTATCCAAATCAGTCGCGAGAAAGATTTGGTCAGCATTCTTGGCCAATTTCTTAAGCTCTGTTACGACCTTTTCCTTTCCGGGCAGAATTTCATACCGGGCATCCCAGTTTTTATCGGGGTTAATGCCCATTCTCGCAATCAGCTGTTCTTTCGCTTTGGTCAAACGGTGTTTTGCTTTCACCTCGGGGGACATTTTTCGAGTCGCCGCTGCTTGCTTAGCTCGCTCCTTCGGCGTAGAAGTAGACCCTCCACCAGAAGTAGGAAGGTCTCGAATATGCCCAACACTGGATTTAACAATATAATCAGAACCGAGATATTTATTGATAGTCTTAGCTTTCGCTGGTGACTCGACAATGACAAGGGACTTACCCATAACGCTCCAAATTTAATAAATCAATGACCCAAAAAGTAACACCAAAATTCGAACTTATTGAGTAAATGTAGAATATAGTAGGCGACATATATATTGATTTGTAGCTGGCGGGTCAAGTCTTTGCAATAAAATTTTCTGTATTTTTAATAAATTAGCATCTACATTTAATGTAGTTATCTCCCTTTTTTAACCCATTTTCTCTAAGACATAGCATGAACGTGACGTATATTATTACAATAGTTTCTGTGCTGATAATCGCTTCGATGATCATGAGTGGAATTAGCTATAATCGCCAACAAGCGATGAAACGCAGAAAAGCGAAAATCAATCGATTCAAACAACAAGCCGATGAATTGATAGGCATCATATCGTTGCTGCTGAAAATTGATAAAGAATATGGTTTGATCTGCCAATTACAGAATATAGTCTCTAGCTCACTTCAGGCAGCTCATCAGCTCGCGCCAGATGACCCCTTAATTAGCTCGCACTGCCAAACACAAAGTCAACGAGCAAGCCTTTTCAATTCAGGCAAGAGAGAGAATAAAGTTAATTGTTATACGACCAACGACTCTGAACTAAATCAAGCAATGTCCTTGTTTACTCAATTGGGTAAAATACTGGATATCTACAAAAACAAAGGCGTTTTGAGCGCTGCAAAACATCAAGAACTCTCTGCTCACTTACAAACACTTCGAGTTGACCTGGACATTAACAGTAACCTGTATCAGGCCGACAATTTCGCCGTAAATGGTGATATCACGATGTACCAAATGCACCTAAAACAGGCCCTCGAAGTCCTAAAAAAATCAACTATCGAAAGCAACGAAAAACACGAAAGGATCAAATTTCTGAGTGAGATGCTAACAGAAGTGAAAAAAACCAATGCCGTAATTGGAGGTCAAAAATTACTAAAACCTCAAGAAGCTACCCCAAAGACTGATAACAAATTTAAATATTAAACACAAAAAAGCCGCAGGCAATGCTGCGGCTTTTTTTAAACGAATATTAGGTATCAACCTAGTTCGTTATAGGCGTTCCCACACAGTTGAAATGCCTTGTCCCAGACCAATACACATAGTGGATACACCAAATGTACCACCTTTCGCCTGCATCACGTTCAACAAGGTTGTTGATATACGCGCACCAGAACAACCAAGTGGGTGACCAAGGGCAATAGCACCACCGTTAAGGTTCACTTTGTCGTTCATTACATCTAACAATTTAAGATCTTTCATCACAGGAAGAGATTGACCAGCAAATGCTTCGTTCAATTCCCAAAAATCAATATCTGTAACAGACAAGCCAGCACGCTTAAGTGCTTTCTTAGTCGCGGGTACCGGACCGTAACCCATGATTGCAGGATCACAACCAGCAACAGCCATCGACTTAATACGAGCAATTGGAGACAAACCCAACGCTTCTGCTTTCTCAGCAGACATTAGCATCATTGCCGCTGCACCATCAGTTAACTGTGACGAAGTACCCGCAGTAACAGTTCCACCCTTAGGATTGAAGGCTGGTCTCAACTTACCCAAAGATTCAACTGTAGTCTCTGGACGAATAGTTTCGTCAGTTTCGATCAACACTTTAAAGCCGTTTTCGTCATGACCTTCAATAGGGATGATTTCGTTTGTGAAACGCCCCTCTAAGGTAGCTTCTTGCGCCATACGATGTGAACGTGCGCCAAACTCATCTTGCATTTCACGAGAAATACCGTGCATTTTAGCAAGCATTTCAGCCGTCAAGCCCATCATATTTGATGCTTTAGCAGAATACTTACTTGCTGCTGGGTTATGATCAAAGCCCTCAGTCATAGGCACATGGCCCATGTGCTCAACACCACCCACTACAAACGTATCGCCGTTACCGGTCATAATCGCTTGCGCTGCGGTATGTATAGAGCTCATCGCAGAACCACACAAACGGTTAACTGTTTGGGCACCTGATGTATGAGGAAGACGTGTCAATAACGAGATCTGACGAGCTACGTTAAAGCCTTGTTCTTTAGTTTGGTTTACACAACCCCAAATAACATCTTCTACATCATTAACGTTAACATTAGGGTTACGATCAAAGATCGCATCAATCAAAGTCGCCGAAAGCGTTTCTGCACGTACGTTGCGGAAACAGCCATTTTTGGCACGCCCCATAGGGCTACGTACCGCATCGATGACGACGACATCTTTTGGATTAAGACTCATAGATATTCTCCGTTCGATTCTGTTTCAGCAA
>ENA-OSET01001404-OSET01001404.1-sediment-metagenome-genome-assembly--contig:-NODE-1404-length-25081-cov-3.834866_pt1 | contig 25081 bp, 24 predicted proteins | sample MGYA00237882_ERZ534229 | MGnify/ENA primary metagenome ERZ534229 (study PRJEB26408, sample SAMN06266212) | sediment metagenome | isolation source: Hudson Canyon methane seep mesocosm | place... | reverse complement strand
ACACAGGTACGATGGTGTAGCCCTTCCTATCAACTGCGCCAATTAGTCGGCTAAGTTCGAGTTTGTTTAGTAACAGTTTACGACGACGCACGTCTTCAGGATGAATATGGGTGGATGCAGATAACAACGGTGAGATATGAGCGCCATGTAACCATGCTTCGCCTTGGTGTATGACGATATAGCTTTCATTCAGCGATAAGCGGCCGTCACGCAGGCTTTTAACTTCCCAACCTTCTAGGACGAGCCCTGCTTCGAATTTATCTTCTAGGAAGTAGTCGTGACGTGCACGACGGTTTTGGGCGATGTTGTTATCTGGGGTTTTCTTTTTGGTGTTTTTCTTTGCCATGCGCGCATTATATAGCCTTAACACTCTCTGGCAACTAAACTAATGCTGACTTGTCACCTTTCTATCAAATAAACAAATAGGAAATAGAATATGAAGCTTGCTGGCAGTATCTTTATTTTTCTTATTAGTGTTATTGGAACTGTCGCTCAAGCTGCCTCTTGTTACGACGCTGATCGTTCAGATAAAGACAACTTCGACAGTTGTTATGAGCAGGCACAACAAAATGATATTAAGGCGCAATATAACTTGGCTTTGATGTATCGCACTGGCAGCGGCACTGAGCAAGATTATCCACACGCATTTTATTGGTATGAAAAAGCAGCTCAGGCCGGCACGGTGAAGGCACAATATAATGTAGCGCTGATGTATCACCGTGGCATGGGTACCGATAAAAACCCTGATAAAGCGTTGGAGTGGTATTTGATTGCGGCTGAACAAAACCACTTAAAGTCGCAGTTTAATTTAGGGCTGATTTATCATCGGGGTGATGGTGTTAAACGCGATTATCTTCAGGCTATTGCTTGGTATAGCAAGGCAGCTAAGGCGGGTCATAATAGTGCGCGTTACAACTTAGCCACGATGTATGACCAAGGACAAGGTATAGAACAGGATTATGTAATGGCTTATACCTTGTGGAAACTGGCGGCAGAAGATGGTCATGAGCTGGCTCGCTTAAACATCAATACGCTTTCTGAAGTGATGACAGAAGAACAATTACAACGTGTTGATGAGTTAACACCGCAATGGTCTGTTAACGAACAAAAATGACTGCTTAACACGACATTTACTCTCACTAGATAGGATTAAATTGTTGTTCATTTTTTGACTAAACAACTACATATTGATGTCATCACTTGAATATTTGCCCAATATGCAACAGAATCTGGTTTCATTTGAGTAAGTCGGGAAGATTATGAGCAGACCAGTGGAATCTATTCATGGACAGTGGACATCACGCTGGGCATTTATTTTGGCTGCAACCGGTTCGGCTGTTGGTCTTGGAAATATTTGGAAATTCCCCTACATCGCAGGTGAAAATGGTGGCGGTGCGTTTGTTTTAGTCTATTTGCTCTGTATTGCCTGTATTGGTCTGCCTGTGATGATGGCGGAAATCATGATTGGTCGTCGTGGTCGTCAAAACCCGGTTAATACGCTGACAAGTTTGGCTGCAGAAGCCAAAGCTCATCCTGCATGGAAGTACTTAGGTTGGAGCGGCATTGCTGCCGGTATTATTATACTTTCTTATTACAGCGTGTTCGCTGGTCAGGCGATGGCTTATGTCTTTCGTGCCTTTAGCGGCGTATTTGAAGGTGTGACTCCAGATGGCGCTCAGAGTATTTATGCATCATTAAAGGGGGATCCTGAACGTTTACTCGCTTGGCATACTATCTTTATGATTATTACCATGACGGTGGTCGCTCGTGGTGTACAGCACGGTTTAGAAAAGTCTGTACGCTTTTTGATGCCTGCGCTCTTTATTTTGTTGGTGATGTTGGTCGGCTATGCCGCTGGTACTGGTGAACATTTTTACGAAGCCGCCGACTTTTTATTCACACCTGATTTTTCCAAGTTGACTGGTGGAGGTATTTTAACCGCTATGGGTCATGCCTTCTTTACCCTGAGTTTGGGTATGGGTGCCATCATGGTGTATGGCTCTTACCTCTCTCAAGAGACGTCTATTGCTAAGGTGTCAGTTTCTATCTCCATTATGGATACCATGGTGGCTGTGCTTGCTGGTTTGGCTATCTTCCCACTGGTATTTGCCAATGGTATGGAACCTGACTCAGGACCGGGGCTGATTTTTGAAACTATGCCGATTGCCTTTGGCCATATTGCCGGTGGCCAGTTCTTTGGCGGCTTGTTCTTTGTATTATTAGTCTTTGCAGCCTGGAGCTCGGCTATTTCGTTAATTGAACCGGCGGCTGCGTGGTTGGTTGAGAATAAAGATATCTCTCGTCGTCGTGCCTGTATGTTGATTGGTGGCACGGTCTGGACTATAGGTTTGTTAACAGTATTCTCCTTTAATATCGGTCAAACATGGACGGTCTTTGGCAAAACAGCCTTTGGTTTACTCGATTTCTTAACAGCAAATATCATGCTGCCTTTGGGTGGATTATTCATTGCGATCTTTGCCGGTTGGTTTATGAAACAAAGCTGTACCACTGAAGAGTTGGCAATTAAGCAGCCAATCTTTTATCATGGCTGGCGTATTTTGATCCGCTATATCACTCCAACAGCGGTAATTATTGTATTCGTGAAAGAGCTCAAGGATGCATTAGGCCTATAAGGCAACTGCGACAGTATTATTCAAGAGATTAGATGACAACCATTACTCGTAGTTCGCTGGTGTTGTATACACCAGAACAAATGTATGATTTGGTCAATGATGTTGAAGCCTACCCATCATTTTTACCGTGGTGCCGAGCCAGTAAAATTATCAGCAAATCTGATGATGTTATTTCTGCTTCTCTCGATTTAGCGAAGGGTGGCATCCACCACGTGTTTTCAACTCGAAATAAACTGGTTGAAGGTGAATCCATCGACATCGAATTGATTGATGGCCCCTTTCAACATTTGGAAGGCCATTGGCAGTTTAAGTCTATTGGCAATGGTGAAGGTTGTCGGGTGCAATTGGATATGGATTTTGAGTTTTCAAACCGCATTATCAGCATGGCCTTAGGCCCTGTGTTTACCCAGATTTCAGGATCATTAGTAGACGCGTTTTGTAAACGTGCACAGGATATTTATGGACGCGACTAATAATCATATTACAGTAGAAGTATCGTATGGCATGCCTAATGAACAAGTGATTTTGTCATTAGATGTACCTGAAGACTGTGTTGTTGAAGAAGCGATTAAACGCTCTGGTATTTTGGAGCGTTTTCCCCAAATTGATATCAGCACGGACAAATGCGGTATTTTTGGCAAGATGTGTAAATTAGATGCCAGTTTGCATAATAAAGATCGCATCGAAATTTATCGTAAGTTGATTGCTGATCCGAAAGAATCACGTCGCCAACAAGCTGAGATGCAAAAGAAAAATGCTGAGGCGGATAAAGCCGCCGAGAAAAAAGAAGCTAAAGACGCTTAACGCCCTTCGAGCAAAGCCATTTCTGCTTCGGTAAAACCTGCTTGCATGCGGGCTTCGGTATGAAAGGGGCCACGCAGTTCACCATCAAAGTACGTATCTAATAAGTCTTTAAAGGTCACTAAAGGATCAAGCTGGCGAAGGTCACACAGATAGTTAAACCAGTGTGTGCCAATGGCGACATGGCCGATTTCTTCTCGCAGGATAATTTCTAATATCTCCACCGCACGATGATCACCACTACCACGCAATTTGTTCATCATTTTAGGGGTGACATCCAAACCACGTGCTTCCAATACTCTGGGTACTAAGGCCATGCGTTTAAGCACATCGCCATGGGTCTTTTTAGCCATGTCCCACATGCCACTGTGTGCAGGAAAATCACCGTAGTCGTAACCTAAGCTGAGCAAATGATCTCGTAGCAATACAAAATGCTGAGATTCTTCAAACGCCACTCTGGCCCAATCCGCATAATATTGCTCTGGCATATTTGGAAAACGAGCAACGGCATCCCAGGCTAGGTTAATCGCATTGAACTCTATGTGGTTCACCGCATGTATTAAGCTGGCTACCCCACTCTCTTTGTTATTACGACGGCGAGGTAAGTCTCTTGGCGCTACTAGTTCTGGTTTTTCTGGGTGACCAGCAACATCAGGGACATCTAAGTTATCTGTCGAAATCGTTAACTCACCGTCTAACCAGCGTTGATATAAAGTTTGGGTGTGGTCCACTTTTGTTTGTGGATCGGTTATCAGCAAGCAAGATAAGGCCGCTTGCCGTAAATCAGTGTCTGGTGTGGTCATGCAAAATCTTTCCGATTATTTATCCGGCCCATTAACCATCTAGGCGTACGCGAGGATCAACTAAGGTGTATGAAATATCCGTTAACATTAAACCAAAGATATATAGCACCGAACCGAGAAATACCATGGCTCGGACGATGGCAAAATCTTGAGCCTGAATCGCATCAATGGTGTAACTGCCTAAGCCTGGAATGCCAAAGAATGATTCTAAAATTAAGCTGCCCATAAATAAGGTTGGTATCACCACCACCGCACCGGTGAGGATTGGAATCATCGCGTTTTTTAATACGTGTTTAAACAACACTTGAATTTCAGATAAACCCTTAGCTCGAGCGGTGCGAACATAATCTTTTGACACTTCTTCGAGGAATAAGGTGCGATACCAACGTGAACCTGCACCGATGCCTGACACAATGCCAATGGCAACTGGCAGGATGAGAAATTTGAAGGCGCTCAAGCCTTCGCTATAACCAGAAATGGGCACAAGTTGCATCATCTTGCCAACAAGAAACTGACCACCGATTATGTAAAACAAACTCGATATCGACATGATGACAACACAGATCACCACGCCACCTAGATCAACATAGGTCGCTCGAAAAAACACCATCAACAAGGCAAAGGTAATATTGACCAACAGGCCGACGGTGAAGATGGGAATAGCAATCGCCAAACTGGGCCACATTCTGGTTTGGATATCATGACCAATATCACGGCCATCGTCTGCTTGGCCAAAATTAAATACAAATAAACTCAGGGATTTTTCAGTAAAGATAGTCTCCGTGACTTTGTTTAGGCCCTCAACGTCACTGTTCCACAACAAGGCTTTGTCGTAGCCTTTTATTTGCTTCCAATTATCGATCGCTTGTTGGGTAATATGTTTTTCGCCCAACTGCATTCTTGCCATATCATCAGGCGTATTCACCATAAAGAATAAGGCAAACGTTAAGGCGTTTACCCCAAGCAAAATTGGAAATGCGTATAAGATTCTTCTGACTATATAGGCAAACATAAATCAAACGGTTTATTAAAGTTCATAGTGAGTGAAATGATACAGCAATCGTAGTTTTGGTTGTTATACCTAGGTTGATTACGTATAAATGCTGATTTAAATCATCTTGGCGACATTCTTTGGCAAAAACCAACACAATAAGGCTAGCAATTATGGCCACTTTGTTTTATGTTTTAGGTATATAGAACATCACACCGTTTAATAATAATCCATAAGAAATACATCAGGTGAATATCATGGCAATAACAGCAATGGATTTAGTCCAAGATGCAAAGGCTGTCATCAGCGAAGTCTCCGTCGAACAAGCCGAGGAAATGTTTCTAAACGGTAGTTTAGCGTTAGATGTACGAGAACTTGTTGAGTACGATGCCGGTCACATTTCTCATGCCAAACATATCTCTCGCGGTATGCTTGAATTTAAGGTTGTTGGTCACCCTGATTTTGAAGATTTATCACACTCTATTGTGGTCTATTGTAAAACAGGTGGCCGCTCAGCGTTGGCGACACAAACATTAATGAAACTTGGGTTTACTAATGTGCACTCAATGTTAGGTGGGTTTGATACGTGGTGTGAAACGCACTCGCCTTCAGAAACTTAAAAACAGAAAAAATAGAAATTCAGGAGATCCATCAATGTCATTATCAAAAATTCTTACTCTAGCCGCTATTGCTCTTACTTTTAGCGTTAATAGCTTTGCCACCGAAACAAAGATCATGATTCGAGCTAAAGCTGTTGATGCCAAGTTTATCGGCACCAGTGTTGGTGGTGTTAAGGCGGTGGTTGAAGATGCTGAGACCGGTGAGATATTAGATCAAGGTTGGTTGAATGGCGCCACAGGTAGCACGAGTATATTGATCAAAGACCCCATTAAACGCGGCCAAGCTTTAACCGATGATAAAACAGCTGGCTTTGTCGCCACGGTAGATATTTCTAGTCCTCGTTTATTACGTTTTAAATTGATTGGCCCTTATGGATATCGTCAAGCCTTGCAAGAAGCCAGCATGACTAGTTGGGTCATTCCAGGCAAAGATATCTTGGGTGATGGCATTGTGCTGAATATGACCGGCTTTATTGTCGATGCTTGGACACGGGTGTTAGAAGGTGGCAAAGTCGATATTTATACTAAGGCATCTATGTTATGTGGCTGCCCTATCTATCCGGATGGTTTGTGGGATCCGAAAAACTATGAAGCCACCGCCATTATCATGAAAGATGAAGTCAAAGTTGATGAGGTTGCTTTAGATTTTACTGGTCCAGTTGGCTTGTTCTCAGGCAAAGCAACCGTAACAGAGGGTGGTCACTATAAAGCGATTGTCTATCTGTTTGATAAAAATACCGGCAATGTTGGTGTGGACCGCACTATCTTTGAAATTAACGACGAGTAAACGTTAAATTAATTCGCTTAAGCCTGTAACAATTTTCGGTTTTAGGCGTCTTAAAGGCATTGTATAACACTAGGAGTAAGGCAATGAACACTGCATCATGTCCTATCACTGGCGCCGGATTAGGTCTGCGTCGTAGTTTTATGGACGAAATGGCAGCGCTTGATCATCAACCGGTTGATTTTCTTGAGGTGGCGCCAGAAAACTGGATGGAAATGGGTGGTGTATTAGGCAGAAAGTTTGCTAAATTTACTGATCGTTACTCAATGGTTTGTCATGGCCTTTCTTTATCTATCGGTAGTCCTGCTCCTTTAGATGAGCATTTTTTAGTTCGGCTGAAAAAATTCTTAGATAAACACAATGTGCGTTGTTATAGCGAGCATTTGAGTTATTGCAGTGATGATGGTCATTTATATGACTTGATGCCTATTCCGTTCACTGAAGACGCTGTGAGCCATGTTGCTAAACGTATTCAACGGGTACAAGAAATTCTTGAACGTAGAATCGTGATGGAAAATGTTTCTTATTACGCTGCACCGGGTCAGGAAATGAACGAGATTGATTTCTTTAACGCGGTGATTAAAGAAGCAGACTGTGATGTTTTGCTCGATGTAAATAACATTTACGTTAACAGCATTAATCATGGTTATGACGCTGAAACCTTCATCAAGTCAGTGCCACAAGAACGCATCGCCTATTGTCATATTGCCGGTCATTATGATGAAGCTGAAGACTTGATCGTTGATACTCATGGTGCCGATATCATTGATCCTGTTTGGCAGTTATTACAAACCACCTATCAACATCACGGTGTTTTGCCGACCTTATTAGAGCGTGACTTTAATATTCCTTCGTTGCAATCCTTGTTTAACGAAGTTGAACAAATTCGTCAATATCAAAAAGTGCAGGAACAAGCTCATGTCATCACAGCCTAAAACACAGAGCTTCATTGATACTCAGTATCAGTTTGCTGGCCACATTCGTGATCCCGAACATGTCCCTGCGCCTGATAATATCGAACAGCGTCGGATGAATATCTATCGTGAATTGTTTTATAACAATATTGAAGGTTTTGTCACCAATGCTTTCCCGGTATTAAGAAAACTGACTACCGATGAGTCATGGCATGCAATGATCAGAGATTTCATGATCAAACATCATTGCAAATCACCGTTATTTCACGAAATCGCCCGTGAGTTTTTAGCTTATCTGGATGATGAACGTGATTTGAGCAATGATCCAATATTCATTAAAGAACTGGCACATTATGAATGGGTAGAATTAGCCTTAAGCGTATCGGATGCTGAAGTCATCGACATCGACTTGGAACAGATCCAAAACCCGCTTACTGAACAATTTAATACCTCGCCTTTAGCTTGGCCATTGGCATATAACTATCCTGTGCATCAAATTGATTCTGATTTCCAACCTCATGAGCCGAGCGCAGCACCTGTATACCTAATGGTTTATCGAAGCAGTGATGATCGGGTCACCTTTATGGAATTAAACCCTGTGAGTGCACGGTTAATAGATTGTTTAAATGAAGGTCAAACTGGCCAACAAGCTGCAGAACTCATTGCTCAAGAGTTACAGCACCCGAATCCTCAGGTTGTAATTGATGGTGCTACAGCGCTGCTCAATGATTGGCTGCAACGCGGAATTTTAGTTCACGCATAAAAAAGCCGAGTAAAAACTCGGCCTTTTTTACCCTTCGTCTTTGAAATTGCAGCTTAGCTGTAAGTCCAAATACTTTGGGTCATTTTTCTGTGTTGTTTATGCAGTTGCTAATTCAATCGCTTCAGCTGATAGACGAGTAATTTCGTCCCAGTTTTCTGCATCAACAAGATTCGCTGCACACATCCATGAACCACCGACTACAGCCACGTTAGGCAAACTGTAATACGTGTTTACATTCTTTTGGTTTACACCACCCGTTGGGCAGAATGTGATTTGTGGAATTGGCGCGCCAATTGATTTCAACATAGGTACACCACCTGCCGCTTCTGCAGGGAAGAATTTCATTTCAGTAATACCCTTCTCAAACAAGGCTAATGCTTCACCTGGTGTAGAAACACCTGGTAAGAACGGCACACCTGTTTTTAAAGCAGCATCAGCTAATGAAGATGTTGTTCCAGGGCTTACGATAAACTCAGCGCCCGCTTCAATCGCAGCATTTAATGTTGTTTCATTAATGATAGTACCTGCACCAACGATAGCATCTGGCACTTCAGCTTTAATGCGGCGGATAGATTCCAACGCAGCATCTGTACGCAATGTAATTTCTAACACTTTTAAACCACCTTTCACCAATGCTTTTGCTAATGGAACAGCATGATCGGCATTGTTGATAACCATGACAGGCATCAACGGTGAGATATCCATGATTTCTTTAATTGTTTTGCTCATTAGTGTAGTTGCTTCCAAATAAATATAATTTATGTAATACGGTAATTATTCTGCGTTAAACATGTTGATAGCACCAGTTTCTGCTGATGAAACGCCTTTGCGGAAGCTATCAAATAACTCTCTACCCATGCCATAGTGATGTTCAGTATCACCTTTGATGCATGGTGTCCGCTCTTCAAAGACAGCAGTATCTAACTGAATGTTTAGAGAGCCTGTTTGTGTATTCAAACGAATGACATCACCCGTACGAATACGTGTTAACGGACCGCCATCTTCACATTCTGGACACATATGGATTGCCGAAGGAACTTTACCTGATGCACCTGACATACGGCCGTCAGTAACGATAGCAACATGGAAGCCTTTGTCTTGTAACGAACCTAATAGTGGCGTCAGTTTGTGAAGCTCTGGCATACCGTTGGCTTTAGGGCCTTGGAAACGTAAAACCACGATTACATCTTGTTCCATCTCGCCACGTTTAAACGCTGCAACTACATCATCTTGATCATCAAAGACCATGGCAGGGGCTTCTACAATTTGATGTTCTTCTGCTACCGCTGAGATTTTTGACATGCCGCGACCCAAGTTACCGTGGATCAAATGTAAGCCGCCAGTATTAGAAAACGGCTGTTTAATGGTGCCAATAACTTTTTCATCCAGTGATTTTTCTGGACCTTCTTCCCAAATCAAGTTGCCATCAACCAGTTTCGGCTCTTGGGTATAACTGTTCATGCCACGCGTAGGTGCAACACTAACGATGTCTTCATGCATTAATCCATGCTTGAGTAACTCGCCAATCAACACACCCATACCACCGGCAGCTTGGAAATGGTTAATGTCAGCGTCGCCATTAGGATAAATACGTGTAAGCAATGGAATAATCTTAGTGATTTTATCGAAATCATCCCAGTTGATGATAATGCCTGCTGCTTTGGCAATCGCCACGAGATGCATCGTGTGGTTAGTTGAACCACCCGTAGCCATCAAACCTACAATCGCATTCACGATCGCTTTTTCATCAATCATATGACCGATAGGACGGAAATCATCACCCATAGCGGTGTATTTCAATACCTGCTCGGTAGCACTCTTTGTTAACGCATCACGTAATGGTGTGTTGGGGTTAACAAATGAACTACCTGGTAGATGTAAGCCCATCATTTCTACCATCATCTGATTACTGTTTGCTGTGCCGTAGAACGTACATGTACCAGGACTGTGGTATGAATCAGATTCTGCTTTTAATAATGCATCACGACCGACTTTGCCTTCTGCATACAACTGACGGATACGTACTTTTTCTTTGTTTGGTAAACCACTTGGCATTGGACCACCCGGTACGAATACCGCTGGCAAATGACCGAAGCTCAATGCTGAAATTAATAAGCCTGGAACGATCTTGTCACAAATACCTAGGAATAAAGCGCCATCAAACATGTTGTGGCTCAAGCCGATCGCTGCTGACATTGCGATAACATCACGGCTGAACAATGATAATTCCATGCCTGGTTGACCTTGGGTCACACCATCACACATTGCAGGTACACCACCGGCAAACTGGGCAACACCACCGGCATCGTCAGCGGCTTGTTTAATTAGGTCGGGATAGTCTTTATAAGGTTGGTGAGCAGACAACATATCGTTGTACGCTGAAATAATACCGATATTGGCTTTAACCGTTGCCGATAAATCGGCTTTTTCTCCAGCAGAACAGGCAGCAAAACCATGAACCAAATTACCACAGGCTAATTGAGCGCGATGAGGTCCGTTCTCGACTGCCGCATCAATTCGTGCCAAATATTGAGATCGGCTTTCACGACTTCGTTCAATAATTTCATTGGTAACTGCTTCTAATACTGGATGAACCATAAATTCTTCTCTCTAATTGCTTTATTATTATTGTTTGTGCAAGTACAAAACGACGCAGGCCTAAGTAATTTAGACCGCTAATAAATCTTCAAGCGGACCGCGAAGTATACCTCGAATGAGCTATTTTCGCTACGTGCCCGGCCCCAACACAGTGAAGTTATGCACCATATAGGTTCATCAACCATGACAATAAAACCACTTGGGGCACAGTCACTAATGGTAAAAACAAGGCAATCTTCCACGATTTAGTGGTTTCTCTTAATGACATGATTTCGGTGTAGTCAGTTGATACCCCCGTCATTAAAAATGCAAAACCATTGCCCGGTGCTTGAGCACGAGTGACTAGATCTGCGGCAATAGGCGTCGATCCTTCAGAACAAATTTCCAAAATGGTGGCAATAACAAGGGTCATACCTAAACCGGCCAATGTCGCGCCAAAATAAGTCTGAAAACTATCTATCGGTACAAAGGTACGTATCGCCGCTGCCAACAATACCCCAAGCAATAACCAACGCACTAACATGCGAGAGTCTCGTAAACCTTCCCATAACATCGATAACCACCAAGTCATATCGAAATTAGCTGCTCGCCAACGTTTTTTTGCTTCTGGCCACGGTTTAAAGCCATTTAACTCGACCGTATTTGGGTTAGCAGGTAAAGATTCAGTTCTTACTAACCAATCAAATATCAAGCCGCTGACAATGCCTACCACCATGGAGAGGAAAATAAATAACAAGGTCCACTGCCATCCGATCAAGGCAATAAGAATGACCGTTAACGATAAAGAATTCCATGGGCTGGCAATTAAAAAGGCCATGACTTGGCCTAAGCTTGCACCCCGTTGATATAAACGCATCGCAACCAATAGAATCCCATGACTGCATAAATCAAGGAATACACCTGCAACAGTTGCCCGTAAGATGCCGATAAACGTATCTCCCTTACCGAGTAAAGAACCGATAAATTCACGTGGCACTCGTCCCAACAGGCCAACAAACAACATGCCTAATGCTAAACCTATCCACATGCTATTCATTAAAAAGCGAATGGCTTCTGACATTTGACCTAAGGCAGGTAACGTAGATACAAGTTCTGCAGTAAAAAATAAATCAAGAAAGTAGCCAATAGTTACTAGGCTTAATGTTGACCATAATAGTAAGTCCGGTCTTGATTTTTTAGCTGCTTCACTTTCGCAACAAGAGGTCTCTTTAGGCGGCTCCGGCGTTCCACAACACGATGACATGTAAATTCCTCTTAATCTTAAGGTATGATCTATAGCTGAATAGGTTGGGCATACTATTGTACGACCTCACCACTTGATTGAAAATTCATTTTCCAAAGGCATTTAAGTAATGATAGAAGGCAAACCTCTACGAACTGTACGTAGCTTTGTACGTCGTGAAGGCAGATTAACTCCTGGCCAACAACGTGCCCTTGATGAACTGTGGCCACAATTTGGCATTGAAGATAGTGATGAACCACTGGATCTCAATGTTTTATTTAATCGTGATGCACCAAAAGTCTTGGAAATTGGTTTTGGTAATGGCAGTTCTTTGGCGAAAATGGCCGCCGCTCAACCTGATCAAGATTTCATCGGTGTAGAAGTTCACCGACCTGGTGTGGGTCAATTGCTAAACTTAATCGGTGAACTCGGCCTGACAAATTTACGTGTTGCCTGTACCGATGCAGTTGAGCTACTTAAGCATCGCCTTGCAGAAAACAGTCTTGATCGGCTACAGCTCTATTTCCCTGATCCTTGGCATAAAAAACGCCATCATAAACGTCGGATTATTCAAGCCGATTTTGTCGCTGTTTTAGCCAACAAGATTAAATCGGGTGGTCATTTACATATGGCTACGGATTGGGAACACTACGCCGAGCACATGTTGGATGATTTATCTAATAGTGAAGACTTTATTAACTGTGGTGATGAATCAGGTTTTATTCCCCGGCCAGAGTACCGCCCTCTCACCAAGTTTGAACAACGTGGCCACCGCTTGGGACATGGCGTTTGGGACCTTCTATTTAAACGCCGCTAAGCCACAGTAAAACTTGCAATACGCACTTGCTTAGTGATACCTTGCCGTAAGTTACAAGTTTTTCACAGGATAACAAGTGGTTATGGCGCAATATAAACAAATCAAATTAAGTTTACTGATAGCAGCAGCAAGCTTCAGTTCACTCAGTTATGGCGCCGGATTTGCCATTCAAGAACAAAGTGTTACAGGTTTAGGAAGAGCCTTTGCAGGTAGTGCAGCAGTGGCCGAAGATGCAAGCACCATCTTTTTTAACCCTGCTGGTCTGACATATCTCGACAATTCTGAATTGGACGTAGGCTTAAATTTTATTAAACCAAAGAGTGATTTTCGCAATGAAGGTTCGACTTTTCCTGGTGGTCCACTAAGTGGGAACGATGGTAAAGATGGCGGTAAAGAAGCCTTAGTCCCGAATATTTACTATGCACACAAATTTAACGATACAGTTTATGCTGGAATCGGGATTAACGCCCCCTTTGGTCTAGTTACCGAGTATAGCGAAAAATGGGTGGGCCGCTATCATGCCATTAAATCAGATTTAAAAACTATCAACATCAATCCTTCATTTGCATTTAAACCTACGGAGAAATTGTCTGTCGGTTTTGGTGTTAGCCTTCAGTACATTGATCTTGAACTTACTCAGGCTGTTGATATTGGCTCTGTATGTGCCGGTGCCGGTGGTGCTGTAGCGGCTGCATGTGGTGCTCCAACAGCAAATGATGGTAAAGCAACGTTAACGGCCGATGACTGGAGCTGGGGATATAATTTTGGTTTGATATTTCAAGCCACTGAAGCAACGCGTCTTGCCTTAAACTATCGCTCTAAGGTTTCTCACCATTTAACAGGTGACGGTAAGTGGACTTTACCTGGTAATGCACAACCCTTTGCACCTGCATTAGGCTTTATTGATGGAAATATTTGAGGTGATGTTGATCTGCCTGAATCGGCATCTTTTGCAATACATCATCAGTTCAATAATAAATGGGCCATTATGGGAGATGTTACTTGGACTCGATGGGATCGTTTTCAGGATCTCACTATCAACTCGGCAGTTTCTCGTTTAGACACTAGCAAAGAGGAACAATGGGATAACTCCATGCGGTATGGTTTAGGTGTCGACTATCAGCATAACGATAAATGGACATTCCGTGGAGGTATTGCCTATGATGAAACACCAATTTCTGATGAATTTCGAACCGCTCGTATACCAGGCAATGATCGTAAATGGATTTCTGTCGGCGCTAGCTATAAAATGCTCGAAAATATCACTGTAGATGCAGGATACAGTCATTTGTTTATCAGCGATCCAAAAATTGATGAAACTGATGACAATGGCTACAACGTAAAAGGAAAATACGATGCCAGCGTCGACTTGCTAGGTGTTCAAGTCCGTTGGTTATTCATCTAAGAATAAGCATTCCTGATGTCTAAAAATAACCTAGATGTAATTAGCACTGATGAAGCCCAGACATTATATGGCTTGTTTCAGGAACGTTTAAAACGTAGCCCTGAGCAAGTTGCTTACCGCAGTTATGACAGTGAAACACAAACTTGGTATGACACCACTTGGCAACAGGTTGCTGAACAGGTTACACGTTGGCAGGCTGCATTATTAGCTGAAGGTCTTGAGCCTGGTGATCGTGTTGCCCTTAATTTGCGTAACTGTAAAGAATGGGCGTTTTTCGACCAAGCTGCGATGGGATTAGGTCTTGTTGTTGTGCCTTTATACCCTGATGACCGCCCTGACAATGTTGCCTATATTCTCCATGATGCTGATGTAAAGCTCGTCTTATTGCAAAATGCCAATCAATGGAAACGTCTGGCACCATCAATTACAGAAGAACACCACCTCCGACGCGTGGTAATCAATAATAAAGAGGATGAGCAATTAGATGCCCCCGCTATCTATGCTGATGAATGGTTGCCTGAAAGTTCGAGTGTATTACATAATAGTGAAACTCAAGCTGATCAACTGGCATCTATCATCTATACGTCTGGTACCACTGGTCGCCCTAAAGGTGTGATGCTCAGCCATCACAATATGCTGTCCGTATCATCTGGGGCCTTGCAGTATTTTGATATTTTCACTGATGATGTCTTTTTATCATTTCTACCTTTATCTCATACATTAGAACGCACAGCAGGTTACTACTTGCCGATGATGGCTGGTGCCACTATCGCCTACTCGCGTGGCATACCACAGCTTGGTGAAGACATGATACAAACTAAACCAAGCGTTATCATCGCTGTACCGCGTGTCTTTGAACGTATATATGCTCGTCTGCAGAATCAACTTGCTTCTAAGTCGATCATCGCTAAGTTTTTATTTAAAGCCACGGTTACCATTGGCTGGACACGATTTCTACATCAGCAAAAACGAGCATGGTGGCACCCTGGTTTCATGTTATGGCCCGTGTTTAATAAATTAGTAGCATCAAAAGTACAACAACGTTTAGGTGGCAATATGCGTTTGATTGTTACCGGTGGCGCGGCATTACCTCAACAGGTTGCCAAATTGTTTTTAGGTTTAGGTCAAAACTTGATTCAAGGTTACGGGTTAACGGAAACCAGTCCGGTGATCAGTGTCAACGAACCTGATAACAACTATCCAGCCAGTGTGGGTCGGCCTCTTCCAGGCATCACCGTAAAGATTGGCGATAACAATGAATTATTAGTGCAAGGCCCAGGTAATATGTTGGGCTATTGGAATAACCATAAAGCTACCGCACAAACCATCGATTCTCAAGGTTGGTTACACACTGGTGACCAAGCAAAAATTGGTGATAGCGGTCATATTTATATCACTGGTCGAATCAAAGATATTCTCGTTTTAAGCAATGGTGAAAAAGTACCGCCAAGTGATGTTGAAGCAGCCATTTTAATGGAAGATATTTTTGAACAAGCTTTGATAGTGGGTGAAGGTGAATCTCACTTGTCTGCACTCTTAGTGCTCAACTCAGAACATTGGTTCACTTTGGCCAAACAACATCAACTCGATGCGTTTGATACCAATAGCCTAACTAATAAAAAATTACACAGCGAAATGATTCAACGTTTAAGACAGCTGTTATATAGTTTTCCAGCCTATGCCAAGATACGCCGAGTTACCTTAACACTTGAACCTTGGACCCTCGATAACGACCTATTAACTGCCACATTAAAAGTGAAACGCAATAAGGTTATCGAACATCACCAGGCTGATATCGATAAGATGTATCAATAGCATTTTCATATAATTCAGCTATAAAAAAGCCCCGAAAGGGGCTTTTTTATTTCTACTTAAGTGGAAACCCGATCCTCGATGGCCCACATGTTTGTTTACGTTATTTACCTGAATTTGGTAACGATAAAATCACGCCGCCTGACTCACCTGACAGTAGTGTTTGAGGATAACTACCATTCCAACGCTGCACACTATTGTAGTCAATCAACTCTCTGGTCACTGAGCGTGCTAAAACTTTATTCGCACTGGCTTGCGCTTCTGCTTCTTTAAGAATTCGATAAGCCTCAGCGTCCGCATGAGTACGCTTGGCATTGGCATCAGCAATCGCAGCTTGCTCTCTTGCTTCAGCCTGTTTAACTTGCTGTTGCGCCTGTTGTTCAACAATTTTTAATTGCGCTTTTTCTCGCTCTAATTGTTCTTGGCGCTCTTTTGTCTGGATAACTGCACTCGTCACCACTTGCGGCAAAGTAATATCACGGAATAAAACCGCTTCAACAATGACGCCTTTAGCCTCTAAATATGTTTCTAGGCCATCTTCCATATATAGCTGAAGGGCTTGTTGTACAGAATCGATATAAAAGTCTTGTGATTGCGGTACTGTTTTACCTGCTTCACGTAACAATGATCGTACTTTGGGAGTGATATGTTTAGATACAACGTCTTCTAATCGTCCTGTTTCTTGCAGAATTGTAGGTGTGCGACTGCCATCCAAGCGAAATGTGACCGAAATATCCATTGATGTTTTTAATTTATCTTGTGACGGCACCTGGACTTTATCCCACGTGTAAGTCAGCTGACGTATATCAAATACCGTGAAATCTAATAATGGATTCACAATATGAAAACCTTCTCCATACGCTTCTGTTCGAACGTCACCAAATAAAGTGGCTACTTTGTTATGTCCCGCCTTGACGGTGATATACGAGTTCATCGCCACTAATAACAATAGTGCGGCAATGACGATTGAAACAATAGGTGTTGATTTATTCATCATTATTCCTTAATTAAACACTTCAGGGATTAATCGCATAACAGCTTCTACTGTATGGAATGACCCAAATATTAACACACGATCATTAATGTCCGATCCTGTCATAGCTTGTTGATACGCTTGTTCAATGGACGAATGTTGCGTCGTTTTATTCTTAGCAACGATCGTATTTACTTTTTCTGCTAAGTCAGTGGCTGTCATGCCACGATTACCATTAATGCCTGCAAGATACCATTTATCAATAACATCTTTTAACGGCTCAATGACTGCGTTGACATCTTTATCTTTAAGCATCGCCAGTACAGCATGAGTTTGGCCTTTAGTCGTTTTTTCAGTCAATAAGCCTGCTAAATTACATGCCCCTTGGTGATTATGGGTAACATCAAAAATTCGCTCAACATCGCCACCAAGTACTTGAAAACGTCCATCTAGTTTTACATGTTGTAAACCCGATTTAATAGCCGAAAGTTCAATATCGAATTCAGCTTGATTTAATAATGCAATGACTTGTAAAACAGCCGCAGCATTTTGTAATTGATAACTTCCCACTAAAGCGGGCAATGGTAAGTCAGGCCAACTCTGTTTATCGCTTTTCCAGTTCCATTGCTCAGAACTTTTTTCGACAAAAAAGTCTTTTTCGGCGACATAACATGTTGCCGTTAATGATTCAGCATAATTTAATACGCTGGATGCAGGGGCTGTTTCAGAACAAACTACGGCTTGCTTCGACCGGATAATTCCTGCTTTCTCTGCAGCAATTTTTTCCCTGTCATCGCCCAACCACATTGTATGATCTAAAGAAACTGGTGTTATTAAGGCGATATCGGCATCAAATAAATTGACGGCATCCAATCGTCCGCCCATGCCAACTTCTAAAATCACGACATCCAAATTTTTCTGACAAAAAATATCCACTGCCGCTAATGTGGCAAATTCAAAATAGGTCAGTGAGACATCTTCGCGGACTGCATCAATTCGGCCAAAAGATTGGCAGATCTCTTCGTCCGTGCATGTCTGTCCATTAACGCAAATACGCTCGTTATAACGTAATAGATGAGGTGAAGTATAGGTGCCTGTTCGATAACCAGCAGCCCGAAGAATTGCTTCAAGCATAGCCACCGACGAACCCTTGCCATTGGTACCGGCAACCGTAATAACCGTATAGGGAAGCTTGTCAGATTTATTAAGGCGTCGCCAAACTTGACCTACTCGCTCCAGTCCAGGGTCAACTTCAGTAAAATGAAGGTTTTCCTGCCAATTTAACCATTCTGGCAGGCTATCAAATCGCATCGTCTTATCGCGTTTTATACTGCTACACGCTTTTGTAACAATGCCAAAATACTGGCAAGGCGATCACGCATCTCACGACGATCAACAATCATATCTATCGCTCCGTGCTCAACTAAGAACTCACTGCGTTGAAAACCTTCCGGCAAGGTTTCACGCACTGTTTGCTCAATGACTCGGGGCCCAGCAAAACCAATTAGTGCTTTAGGCTCAGCTACATTCACATCACCCAGCATGGCTAGGCTTGCAGAAACACCACCCATAGTAGGATCTGTTAAAACTGAAATAAAGGGAACGCTCGCTTTGCTCAGTTGCGCTAATATTGCACTGGTTTTAGCCATCTGCATCAAAGAAAACAGGCCTTCTTGCATACGAGCGCCGCCACTTGCAGCAAAACAAATTAATGGCAATCTTTTTTCTAAGGCTAGTTGTGCTGCACGGACAAATTTTTCACCAACCACCGACCCCATAGAGCCGCCCATAAAACTAAAGTCAAACGCTACGACAACAACGGGCACTTCATTAATCGTGCCTTCCATCGCCAACAACGCATCATCCTCACCTGTTTTTTTCTGTGCTTGGCTTATGCGATCTTTATATTTTTTACTGTCTTTGAATTTTAAGGTATCAACAGGTTTAATATTGGTGGCAATTTCCACTCGGCCCTCTTGATCTAGAAAGCTTTCCAACCGTGTTCTGGCATTAATTCGTTGATGGTGGTCACATTTAGGGCATACATGTAAGTTACGTTCTAATTCAGCACGATATAAAACAGCATCACAGGCTGTGCATTTGCACCACACACCTTCAGGCACAGATCGACTACGGACTGTAGTACGAATTTTTGAAGGAATTAATTTTTCAAACCAACTCATTTTGTCACCTATAGTCTTATGATGGCGATTTACTTAGCCATATCTCGTGCATTAATCGCATGGCGCATTTCAGCCAACAAGCCCGCTACTGCAGCAGGTAACTCTTCAGGTCTATCTGCATGTTCTTCAATACAACGCACTAATGTGCTGCCGACTACAACTGCATCAGCAACTTCAGAGACAGCCGCCGCTGATTTTCCATCTCGAATACCAAAGCCCACACCTAATGGTAAATCAGTACAGCTACGTAATTCAGCTAGTTTAGCTTCTACGCTGCTCACATCTAGAGCGGCAGAACCTGTTACACCTTTGATTGAAATGTAATAGATAAATCCTTTGGCATGTTGAGCAATTTTAGCCATACGTTCTTTTGATGTCGTTGGTGCCACGAGGAAAATGGTATCGATGCCATGTTTATCCATGAGTGGTAAAAACTTATCAGCTTCTTCTGGTGGCATATCAACTGTTAATACACCATCTACGCCCGCTTGTTGTGCTAGTTGAGCAAACAATTGATAACCCATCGCTTCAATTGGATTAGCGTAGCCCATTAAGACTACAGGTGTATCGCTATCTTTTTCCCTGAATTTCTTAACCATATCCAATACGTGCATAAGGCTAACTTCATATTTCAACGCGCGTTCACAGGCTTTTTGAATCACTGGGCCATCAGACATCGGATCTGAAAAAGGAATACCTAACTCGAGTATATTTGCTCCCGCTTCGACTAAAGCATGCATTACAGGAACCGTTACCCATGGTTCTGGATCACCAGCCGTCACATAAGGAATCAAGGCTGTTTGACCATCCGCCTTTAAATTTTCAAAACATTGACTAATACGACTCATCGTTTATCCCTCGAAATTCAAACCAGCCAATGCGGCAACAGTATGCATATCTTTATCACCCCGTCCTGATAAATTCACTAACAAGATTTGATCTGAAGACATCGTTGGTGCCAACTTGCTTGCATAGGCAAGGGCATGGCTAGATTCCAATGCAGGAATAATACCTTCCATACGTGTTAAATCATGGAATGCTTGTAGCGCTTCATCATCTGTTACAGCGACATAATTTGCTCGACCAATATCTTTCAGCCAGGCATGCTCAGGTCCAACACCAGGATAATCTAAACCAGCTGATATTGAGTGTGTTTCAATGATTTGCCCATTGTCATCTTGCATTAAATAGGTGCGGTTACCATGTAAGACACCCGGTGTTCCAGCACATAATGGCGCGGCATGTTGACCTGTTTCGATGCCATGGCCTGCACCTTCAACACCGTACATATCGACAGATTCATCGGCAATAAATGGGTGAAATAGGCCAATGGCATTCGAACCACCACCAATACATGCTACAAGTGCATCTGGTAGCTTGCCCGTGGCTTGCAAAATTTGACTGCGCGCTTCACGACCAATAATCGTTTGAAAGTCTCGCACCATCGCAGGGTAAGGATGTGGGCCAGCTACTGTACCGATGATATAAAAAGTATCATCAACATTTGTTACCCAGTCGCGTAAGGCTTCATTTAAGGCGTCTTTTAAAGTACGAGAGCCTGACTCAACAGGAATTACCTCAGCACCTAAAAGCTTCATCCGATAAACATTTTGCGCCTGACGTTGAACATCTTCAGCGCCCATATAAACGACACATTCCATACCTAAACGAGCAGCAACCGTTGCGGTTGCAACGCCATGCTGACCGGCACCGGTTTCAGCGATAATGCGTGTTTTACCCATACGCTTAGCTAATAAAGCTTGGCCAATAGTATTGTTTACTTTATGGGCACCTGTGTGGTTTAAATCTTCTCGTTTAAGATAGATTTGAGCGCCACCCATTTTCTTGGTCCAGTTTTCAGCCAAATACAATGGCGATGGACGACCAACAAAATCGGCCAAGTCCTTATCCATTTCAGCTTGGAATTCAGGATCATTTTTATAACGATCATATGCAGCTTCTAGCGCATAAATCGCTTCCATCAATGTTTCACCTACGAATCGTCCACCATAGGGGCCAAAGTGACCGTCATCATTTGGGTATGACTCGTAATATTCTTTATTGTCTTGCTTAGCCATTAGCTACCTCTTGCATAAAAGCGCTTATTTTTTGATGATCTTTTATTCCCTTTGACTGCTCGACGCCACCACTCACATCTACAGCATAGGGTTGCACTTGTTTTATTGCCATCGCCACATTATCTACGTTCAAACCTCCAGCAAGAATAATTGGTTTATCAATTTTTTTAATTAATGACCAATCGAATACCTGCCCCGTTCCGCCTGGCACACCTGCTTGATAACTATCCAATAATATCGCTGATGCTGATGCATACTCAGCAGCTAACGATGCTAAATCAACATTGTCACGCATTCGAATCGCTTTTAAATACGTTTTACCAAACTGTTCACAATATGCAGCTGATTCATTACCATGAAATTGCAAAATATCTATAGGTAATTCATTCAAACATGCTTGCACTTGCTCAACGTCAGCATCGACAAATAAAGCCACAATATTAATAAACGGCGGTAGTTTAGCGACAATTTCTTTTGCCTGCGCGATCGTGACCGCTCTTGGGCTAGCGGGATAAAACACTAAACCCAAGGCATCGGCACCATTTTCAACTGAAAATTCAGCATCTTGGCGACGCGTGATGCCACAAATTTTTACACGAGTTTTCATTTAGTCTGACAAAAGAGTTAAATTCAAGCTGATACTTTACCAGAGCACAGGAAAAGCTGACACTGTTGGTAAAGAATATTGTGCTGGATATTCCACATTCATAAAGTACAGGCCTTGAGGCGGAGACGTTATGCCTCCTTGGCCTCGGTCTTTACTATCTAAGACTTGCTTGGCCCATTCAACTGGCATTTTACCCTCACCAATCAATACCAATACGCCTACAATATTTCGAACCATATGATGTAAAAAAGATTGGGCAACAACATCAATGGCGATACAGTCACCTTGCCGCGTAACTTTGATTTTCTCCATGGTCTTCATGGTGTTTTTTGCCTGGCAATCTTTCGCTCTAAATGCAGAAAAATCGTGATGCCCGACTAATAAATTGGCTGCATCTTGCATGCGTTGTTCATCGAGTGGTTTAAAAAACCACCACATTCGATCAGCATGTACTGATGAACGACTCACCCGGTTGATAAGTAAATAACGGTAGCTACGTCTAACAGCTGAGAAACGTGCATTAAAATCATCATCGACTTCTCGAGCCCAAACAACATTAATATCGCTTGGAAGATTCGTATTAAGTCCTAATATCCAATTTCGTTCTGGTCGCTCGGATGATGTATCAAAATGAACAACCTGACTGAGTGCATGAACGCCACTGTCAGTTCGGCCAGCGGCAACGACTTTAATCGAATGATTGGCAACCTTACTTAGTGCTTGTTGTAAACAACCTTGAACTGTTCTCTGTTTGGGTTGAACCTGCCAACCTGAAAACTCAGTGCCATCATACTCAATACCTAAAGCTACGCGCACCCACTATCCTTATTTCGATAATTCATTTAATAATTTTTGAGCACGAGATTTTTGTTCGTCGTTGCCTTCACTCTGGACTTCCTCAAGAATGCTTTTAGCACCGTCTGGATCACCCATATCTATATATGCAGATGCTAAGTCTAACTTAGTTTCAGCTTCATCAATTTCGTCAAAATCACCGAGGTCAAATTCCAAGTCACTTGAACTATCTATTTGCTCTGATAACTCTTTACTAGCGGCATCTAATTCGTCTTCGGATATAGCGGCTAACTCATCTTGCTCTTCGACGTCATCGCTTTCAGCTGAATCTGCATCTTCTTCTACATCAAGCGATTCAAATTCTAGTGCATTATCTTCACTCTCTTCTATATCTAACGATAATGTTGATTCATCCAGGTTTTCTTGCTCACTACTTGGAGCGCTTTCAATATCTAAGGAAAGCGGTGCGTCAAATGCAGTTGCCTCTTCTTCCTCTTCTTCATCGGGTTCTTGCTCAGTGTCTTTATCTAAATCTAAAGTGGTATCAAATGACATTAACTCATCATCATTAGCAGTATCGACACTCGCCGTAGCAGCTTGTTCATCATCGTTTTCTTCTGTGCCATCAACTTTAAAGTCATCAATATTAAATTCGAGATGCTCAGCTTCTTGACTAATGTCATCTTCAACAACAATGTCATCTACCGAAGGCTCTTCTTCTGGTTGAGAAGCAGTCAATGCATCTTCTGCTTCTGATATTTCTTCTACCGTAAATAAAATATTTTCTGGCGCTAACTCTCTGCCCCACTCGACAATATCGTCCCATTCTGCTGATGTGGAATCCAAATCATTTTGTTCGATTAGGCTGATAAACTCATCCACATTTTGTTGTTTATATAAAATAAAGAGCATTTTTTCGACAACAATACGATTATCAGGTTCTAATAGACTTGCCTGTTCCAGCGAGCTCTTCGCCTGAGTATAATCTGCATAACCCACAAACATATCTGCCTGCTTTATTAGATCATCAACAGTTTTAACATTTGATATTTCAACTTGGCTATTGACCGCAGCTTCGTCATTTTCTAACTGCTCATCCATCACCACGGTGCTGACTGATGATGGAGCATCATCGATATCATATTTTTCTACTGCTTCATCCCAGGTAACACCAGGTCTATTTCGACGTCGAATTATCAACCAAAGCGCTAGTAGTATTAATAAACTACCCAGCATAGTGGTCATTTTATTGTTAGCTACATAGCTTTTAACCTGGCTGATCACATCTTGGATTTCTTGTTCATCGACATTCAGTAACGTTGATGTAGTTTTCACCACCTCATCTACCGAGGGAATTACAGATTGCTCTTCATTTTCCATCGTATCAACAGGTGATTCACTAATAATGTCTTCAACATTTTCAGACTCAGCCATATCTGGTGCAGCCTCAACCATCACCTCACTTCGTGGCGCTGGCTGTTCTGCTTCTATCGGCTCCAAATCAGCTTCGTTATCTGTTAGCTCTGAGTCAGTTGTGTCTAGTCCATTTTCAGCCATCAATTCCACATCAGAGCTACTTTGATTAAGCAATGCGAGCGCTTCATCAACAATCGCCTCAGCATTCCCTCCGACAGCATCCACTTCTTGTTCTTGTTGCAATAGACTTTGCAGTCGAGCAAGATCGGCATCTTTCAAAGAAATCAATCGACGCATGGTATCTAGTTGCTCTTCCATAGCATCCATACGAGATTTAAAATCGATACTTTCCTGTGCTTGGGCTTCGATGGTTTCTTGTGCAAACGTTAATTGTTCACTGAGTTGATTAATTTGCTCATCACCCAGTGGAGCTAAGCTCTCATCATTTAGTGAAGCTTCATCCGTAGGTACAACCAGTTTCAAACGTGACATCGTTTCATCACTTGTCACATCTGATACCTGCGAATCATTTTCACTATCAGAGATCGTATCTTCTTGAGCAACATCGTCAGATGACTGCAGAGGTATTTCTGGGGCTGGTGAAGCTTCTACATCGGCAACCATTTCAGGTTCAGCTTTCGTTTTCCCTTTATTTTTCCACAGCTCATTTTGTTCTGTCACAGCACTGATCGCAGCAGCCTTATCTAAGCGCTGAATCGCATCTACTGATGGAATATCAAGTGTATAACCCGCTTTCAGTCCATTTATATTATTTCTATTGAATGCGTCAGGATTGGCTTCTAATAAGGCCATCATCATTTGATTAACAGATAATGACTTTTCCGGCCGCGTATTTAACGCGATTT
>ENA-OSET01001401-OSET01001401.1-sediment-metagenome-genome-assembly--contig:-NODE-1401-length-25088-cov-3.419335_pt1 | contig 25088 bp, 24 predicted proteins | sample MGYA00237882_ERZ534229 | MGnify/ENA primary metagenome ERZ534229 (study PRJEB26408, sample SAMN06266212) | sediment metagenome | isolation source: Hudson Canyon methane seep mesocosm | place... | reverse complement strand
GTGGACATGTTTGAGGTTCCCTTGGGTCTCTGGGCCAGCGCGCGTGCCAGCCCAGAGGCGTTTTCAGCTTAGAACGAGCAGTCAGCGGCGTAGGCGTCGCTGTGATCTTCAAGCGCCACGCCGATGATCTTGTTGGTGTAAACGTCACCTTCTTTGATCACTTCGCGCGCGTAAATGTCCTGAACTGGATGGTGGTTTGACCCGAACGCAAAATCACCACGGGTGCTGTCAAAATCAGCGGCTTCAAGGGCTGCGCGGAAGGCGTCTGCATCATCAGGGCTGGCCGTTTCAAGCGCCGAAATCAGCAGGTTTGCGGTGTCGAATCCTTGGCTTGCGTAGAGCGATGGCAAGCGGTCGTATTCTGCCTGGAACGTCTCGACGAAGGCTGCGTTGGTTGGGTTGTCGATATCCTTGTTCCATTGGCTGGTGTTCACGACACCCAAAGCCGCATCGCCTACAGCTTGCAAAATGCCTTGGTCAAACGAGAACGCGGGCCCAACAACCGGAAGCTCGATACCACTGTCCGCATATTGCTTTAGGAAAGAAATGCCCATGCCGCCGGGCAGGAAGAAAAAGACGCTGTCGGCTCCGGAGGCGCGGATTTGTGCGATTTCTGATGCATAGTCGGTTTGGCCAAGCTTGGTGAAGATCTCACCGGCCAATTCACCTTCGTACATCCGTTTGTATCCGGTCAGCGCGTCATGACCGGCAGGGTAGTTAGGGGCCATGATAAAGCTATTGGTATAGCCCGCGCCCTTTGCATAGGCACCGGCCGCTTCGTGCAAGTTGTCATTCTGCCAGGCAACATTGAAATAGTTTTGGTGACAGCCTTTGCCGGCCAATACCGAAGGCCCGGCATTAGGGGACAGGTAGAATTTGCCCTGTGCCACGCTGGATGGTATGACGGCCATTGCTAGATTGGACCAGATGATGCCGGTCATCACGTCAACTTTTTCCGATTGAATAAGCTTATCCGCAAGTTGCACAGCGATATCTGGTTTGCGCTGATCGTCTTCGATAACAACCTCGATATCGTTGCGCCCAGATTGTGCAATCGCCAGCATGAACCCGTCGCGCACATCGATACCCAGGCCCGCACCGCCGCCTGACAGTGTAGTGATCATACCCACTTTGATGCCTTCAGCGGATGCACCGCCTGCAAGGGCTGCGAGTGCCGTGGATAGGATAAGTGATTTGAGTTTCATTTTTTGTTTCCCCGTTGTTGAAGCTACATTTTGAAATGGACGTTTCGCCCTTGGTTTTAAAAACAATGCAACTATTGCCTTCATGGCATTGATTAGCTCAGTTATTCGTCGCTGCCTCCAGGTTTCAACCTGAAACGTTGAATTTTTCCGGTCGCGGTCTTTGGCAAAGTGGAGGTGAAGATAACGCTGCGAGGGTATTTGTAAGGCGCTATCATCGATTTTACATGGTCCTGAAGCAGTTTTGCCTGTTCCGCTGTTTCGGCAATACCTTCGGACAGGACGACATGCGCCTCAACCACAGTCCCACGCGCGGGGTCTGGCGATCCAATGACGGCACATTCCGCGACGCTTTCATGGGCCAGCAATGCGGCCTCTACTTCGGGACCTGCGATGTTGTACCCCGATGACACGATCATATCATCATTGCGGGCTGAGAAATGAAAGTAGCCATCTTCGTCCTGAACAAAGGTATCACCTGAAATGTTCCAGCCGTTTTGAACATATTCATCTTGCCGCTGGCCGCCCAAGTACCGGCATCCAGTGGGCCCTTTTAACGCAAGCCGCCCCGGAGTTCCGCGTGACACCTCGGTACCATCCGGCCCAATGATTTTGGCAACATACCCAGTGACAGGCTTGCCTGTACATGAGGGCATGTGGTCGTCGAACCGGTTCGAGATAAAGATGTGCAGCATTTCGGTTGCCCCGATGCCGTCCAGCATCGGCTTTCCGGTTTTGGCGATCCATTCGTCATAGACCGGTGCGGGCAGGGTTTCGCCCGCGGAAACCGCAGCGCGCAGTGACGACAAATCGGCACCTTCATCCATTGCGCGTAACATTGCGCGATACGCGGTGGGTGCGGTAAAGCAAACAGTTGCACGGTATTTCTCAATGATTTCAATCAAATGAGGCGGGGAAGCGACCTCAAGCAATGTCGCCGCTGCGCCGAACCGCAGCGGGAAGATGGCCAACCCACCCAGACCAAAGGTAAAGGCCAGAGGCGGTGAGCCAATAAATATGTCCTCGGGCGTGACGCCCAAAACCTCTTTCGCGTAGCTGTCAGCAATGACCAAAAGATCGCGATGAAAGTGCATTGTCGCCTTGGGCTCGCCAGTAGAGCCGGATGTGAACCCGAGCAAGGCCACATCGTCCTGCATGGTTTTGATCGCCTCAAAGTGAACCGGTTTTTCAAGCGCCAAGCGATCCAGTTCAGCATCATGGTTGGACGTGCCATCAAACCCGACCACCCGTTTCAGGATCGGATTATCGGTGGCGCAAATTTCCATCTCTTCCATCAGGCGGGTGTCACAAAGCGCAAAGGTAATCTGGGCTTTGTCGACATATTTGCTCAGCTCGCCAGCTCGCAACATTGGCATCGAGTTCACCACAACCGCCCCAACTTTGGTCGCAGCAAGCCAACAAGCAACCATGGCGGGGTTGTTGGCCGACCGGATTAGCACGCGATTGCCGGGCCTTACTCCCATATCCTCCACTAGGACATGAGCGATGCGATTGGTCCAATCTGTCAGCTCTTTATAGGTGCGGCGACGGCCATTGCCGATCAATGCGGTATGATCGCCAAAGCCCTGTTCGACCATTGCGTCGGTCAACTCGACCCCGGCGTTCAGTTGCTCAGGGTAGTCAAACCCGTCCAGCAACAATTCAGGCCAACTGTCCAATGGGGGCAGATTATCGCGAGCAAATGTATCTGTGTGGGCGCTGGCACTAAGCATGGTTTATTGACCTACAGTTTGTCGTGCGATGATAACGCGCTGGACGTCTGACGCGCCCTCGTAGATGCGCAAAGCACGAATTTCACGGTATAGTTTTTCGACAGTTTCACCTGATTTGACACCGTCACCGCCATGCAGCTGCACGGCACGGTCAATGACTTTCTGCGCCTGATCTGTTGAGAACAGTTTGGCCATGGCAGCTTCACGGGTGACCCGTGGCGCGCCGTTGTCCTTGGCCCATGCGGCGCGGTAGATGAGTAAGGCACTTGCGTCGATATCCACCGCCATATCGGCGATGTGACCCTGCACCATCTGCAATTCAAACAGCGGAGCCCCTTGCACATGACGGGTGGTCACACGGGCCACCGCCTCGTCCAGTGCGCGTCTGGCAAAGCCAAGTGCGGCGGCCGCGACAGTCGCGCGGAATACATCCAAAACGGACATTGCAATTTTGAACCCTGCGCCACTGGTGCCAATCAGCGCAGATGTTGGCACGCGGCAATCGCTGAAACGCAGTGTCGCCAGCGGGTGCGGTGCAATGGTGTCCAAACGCTCGATGACTTCCAGGCCAGCTGTATCAGCGGGAACAATAAACGCAGACAATCCGCGCGCGCCAGGGGCTTCGCCTGTGCGGGCAAAAACTGTGTATACATCAGCAATTCCGCCGTTGCTGATCCATGTCTTGTCGCCGTTCAGCACATAGCTGTCCCCATCCAGGGTGGCCGTCATAGTCGAATTGGCAACGTCAGATCCTGACTGTGGTTCCGTCAAGGCAAAGGCAGAAATTGCAGTGCCATTGCGGATTTTAGGCAGCCAGTCCGCTTTTTGGGCATCGGTGCCAAACAGCGAAATTGCACCGGTTCCAAGACCCTGCATTGCAAAGGAAAAATCGGCAAGCCCGTCATGACGCGCCAAAGTTTCACGGATCAGACACAGCGACCGGACGTCCAGTTTTGCCGCACCAGTGGGGTCAACCGCCGCATGTTTTAGCCAACCATCCCGGCCCAAGGCGGCGACCAATGTGCGGCAGGCTGTATCGGTGTCGCTGTGATCAATATCCGCCAGATGTTGCTTGGCCCAACCGTCCAGGTTGGCGCCAAGCGCGCGGTGGTGATCGTCGAAAAACGGCCAGGTCAGGAAGGATGTATCAGCCATCAGTTGCCCTCAAACACTGGTTTTTTCTTGGCGACAAAGGCGTTATAAGCGCGTTCAAAATCTGCTGTTTGCATGCAGATCGCCTGCGCCTGCGCCTCGGCCTCGATAGCCTGTTCAATCGACATGGACCATTCTTGCGCCAACATCGTCTTGGTCATCATGTTGCCAAAGTTTGGACCGGCAGCAATGCGACTGGCCATGGATGTTGCCTCGGACAAAAGATCATCTGCCGGGACCAGTTTGTTATGAAACCCCCAAGCATGGCCTTCTTGCGCGTCCATTGAGCGACCTGTGTAGAGTAATTCAGCGGTGCGTCCTTGTCCGATGATGCGCGGCAAGATTGCGCAGGCACCCATGTCACAGCCGGCAAGGCCGACACGGGTGAACAGGAATGCAACTTTGGCTTCGGGCGTCGCTATGCGCAAATCCGAGGCCATCGCGATGATCGCACCGGCGCCGACGCAAATCCCATCAACCGCCGCGATCACTGGTTTGCCGCAGTTCACTATCGCTTTGACCAGATCGCCGGTCATACGGGTGAACGTCAGCAGCTCTTTCATCGACATTTTCGTTAGCGGGCCGATGATGTCATGCACATCGCCACCAGAGCTGAAATTGCCGCCATTGGATGCGAATACAACCGCCTTTACCTCGTCTGAATAGGACAGGTCACGGAACCAGTCCCGCAACTCGGCATAGCTGTCAAAGGTCAGAGGGTTTTTCCGGTCGGGCCGATCCAGCGCGACGGTTGCAATGCCGTCTACGATCTCGCACTTAAAATGATTTACGTCGGTCCGCATGGTCATGCCTCATTCTCAGTCAAACTGATCTCAAGTTGTTCAAGTCGCAGGCTAATGTCGCGCGACTCTTCTGGGGAGAAGTCGCTTAGCATCTCATCTACCCAGGCCTCATGCGCGGCGGCTTGTCGCGCGAATTCTTCAGTCCCCCGGCGAGTCAACCGCACTAGGGACGCGCGCCGGTCACCAGGAACTTGAACGCGCACCAGAAAACCGTCTTCGGCCAGCCGGTCGACAATGCCCGTCACATTGCCGTTCGAGACGCGCAACACTCCGGACAATTGGCTCATCTTCAGGCCATCGTCGAACCGCGACAGCGCCGCCATCACGTCAAAGCGGGGCAGGGTGGTTTCAAACTCTTTGCGAAGGTGTTCGCGCAACGTTGCTTCGATTGTGCGACTGGCCTTCAGAAACCGTAGCCACAGGCGGAGACGCTCTTTCGATGGTGTTTCCGGGTCTTGTTGTGGATCAAGATACATCAAATTTCTCCGCCTGACAGGCTAAGGGCATGGCCATTTATAGATCGCGCGGCATCCGTGCAGAGCCAAAGCGCTGTTGCTGCAACTTCATCGGATTGGATAAACCGTCGCTGAGGGTTGCCTTTGGTCAGCGATGTTGCAGCGTCTTGCGGGCTCATCCCAGTCTTTTCGATGATGTTGGCAATCGAGCGCTGCAAAAGCGGTGTTTCAATAAAGCCCGGGCAGATTGCGTTGACGGTGATCCCGGTCGAGGCAAGCTCTACGGCCAAAGCGCGGGTCAGCCCGACAACACCATGTTTGGCTGCGCAGTACCCGGCAACATAGGGGTATCCTTTGAGGCCGGCGGTGGAGGCTATGGCAATCATCCTACCTGATTTGGCCGCCTTCATATCCGGCAGCGCCGCTTGCCAGACATTGAAAACCCCGGTCAGGTTTACATCAGTCATCGCGGTTAGATCAGCTGCTGTCATTTTGGCAAAAGGAATGGATGTGGCCGCGCCCGCATTGGCAATCACAGATGTTATGGGGCCTTGCAGTTGCCGTGCGGCGTCAAACGCGGATTTGACCGCTGCGTCGTCGGTAACATCGCATATCTGATAGGGAAGGTTCTGGGCCTGCAAGGTCGCCTTGGTGCGGCCAAGGAGCGTGACCTTGTAGCCCGCCTGGGCAAAGGTCTGCGCAGTTTCGGCCCCCACGCCGGTGCCGCCGCCCGAGATTATGACGTGTTGCACGCTCATACCTTGCCTGCCATTTCAGCGTCTCGATCCGCCAACCGCCACGCTTGATCCCGGCCTGCATCATAAGGCAGCGGCCATTTTTCCTGCCGGTCGCCAAGGCCGGTGGCGGCATGCAGCGTCCAATAGGGATCCGCTAGATGCGGACGGGCGATGCAGACTAAATCGGCACGACCGGCCATCAGGATGGAATTCACGTGATCTGCTTCGTAAATATTGCCAACCGCCATTGTTTTGATTCCCGCCTCGTTGCGAATACGGTCTGAGAATGGCGTCTGGAACATGCGGCCATATACGGGTTTGCCCTGCGTGGATGTCTGCCCGGCCGAAACATCGATGATGTCCGCCCCGGCTGCCTCGAACAGGGATGCGATCAACACAGCCTCATCCGCAGTGACCCCGTCGTCGCCCGCCCAATCGCTGGCCGAGATACGCACCGACATGGGCTTATCTTCAGGCCAAGCGGCGCGCATGGCTGCAAATACCTCTAGCGGATAGCGCATCCGATTGTCCAAGCTACCGCCATAGTCATCGGTGCGAATGTTGGACAAGGGCGAGATGAAAGACGAGATCAGATAGCCGTGTGCGGCGTGTAGTTCGATCATGTCAAAGCCCGCGCGCTGCGCCATTTGCGTGGCCAAGGCGAATTCACCCTTCACCGCATCCATGTCAGCACGGTCCATGGCTTTGGGCGTGGTGTTCTGGTCTGACCAGGCAATGGCGGATGCTGATAAGATGGGCCAATTGTTGTTGGGCAAGGGCTGATCCATGCCCTCCCATCCGACGCGTGTTGACCCTTTGCGACCTGCATGGCCGATTTGGCAACATGTCTTGGCCCCGGTCTCAGAATGGATAAAGGTGTTCAGCCGGGCCCATGCGTCTTGGTGTGCTGGTGCATATAGACCGGGGCAGCCCGGGGTGATCCGACCATTGGCTGAAACACATGTCATTTCAGTGTAGACAAGGCCTGCGCCGCCTTTGGCACGTTCGCCATAGTGGATCAGATGCCAATCTGTGGGAGCACCATCGATAGCCTTATATTGTGCCATGGGGGAGACGACGATGCGGTTTTTCAATTGCATGTCGCGCAACTGAAACGGGGCAAACATCGGGGCGCGGGCCGGGCCGTCAGATGTTACGCCTGCTTGCGCCATGAACCAATCCTCGGCAGAGGCCAGCCAGTCGGGATCGCGTTCACGCAGGTTCTCATGACTGATCCGCTGGGACCGCGTCAGCATAGAGTAATTCAATTGCACCGGGTCCAGATGCAGATAGCGTTCAACGTCCTCGAACCACTCAACCGAGTTTCGCGCGGAGGATTGCAAGCGCAGGACCTGCAAACGGCGCTTGTCTTCATAGTCAGCAAAGGCCTCTTTCAGGGTCGGTTGGGTGGCAATACCGTCCGCCAATGCAATGGCACTTTCCATTGCAAGCTTGGTGCCCGAGCCAATGGAAAAATGGGCCGTTGCCGAGGCATCGCCCAGCAAGACAACGTTCTCGTGGCTCCACTTTTCGCACAAGACACGCGGGAACCGGATCCAGGCAGATCCCCGGATATGATTGGCATTGGTCATCAGGGAATGGCCGCCAAGGTGATCTTTGAATATTTCCTCGCAAGTCGCGATACAGTCTTGCTGGCTCATCTCACCAAAGCCGTAGGCGTCAAATGTGTCTTGGCTGCACTCGACGAGAAACGTTGCCGTTTCGTCGTCAAATTGATACGCGTGGACCCAGATCCAGCCTTTGTCTGTTTCCTCAAAGATAAACGTGAATGCGTCGTCAAACTTCTGGTGGGTGCCGAGCCAAATAAACTGGCATAAACGGGTGTCGATATCGGGTTGAAAACTGTCTTGGAATTCCAACCGTGTCTTGGAATTCAGACCATCACAGCCAACCACCACATCAAAGTCATCCATGTAGTCCGAGGCCGCGGCGACGTCTGTCTCAAACCGCAGATCAACACCCAGCTCCAGTGCCCGCTTGTGCAAGATCAGCAAAAGCCGCTTGCGCCCGATACCACAAAATCCGTGACCGCTGGAGACCAGGGTCTGTCCTTTGTGATGTAGGGCAATATCGTCCCAATAGGCAAAGTGAGCGCGGATTTCAGCAGCGCTGACCGGATCGTTTGCCTCAAGATTGGTCAAGGTTTCGTCCGAAAGCACCACGCCCCAGCCAAATGTATCATCGGGCTTGTTGCGCTCGAACAAAACCACTTCAGCATCCGGTGTCCGGAGTTTAGTTGAAATGGCAAAGTAGAGACCGGCCGGTCCGCCGCCAAGGCACGCTATCCGCATATCATCGACCCTTAAGGTTACAGATTTGATCTCAGGTTAGGATGGCTTTTGATTTACTTCAAGTAAAAATATTTCAAGCTTGAAGTAAATCATGACAACTATAGGTATTTACTGTCTATTGTAACTGGTTCAGTTGGGTTGGGCATCTCAACATCAGGTAGGGTCGTGAGATGGGAGGCAACCTGAGATATGCGAAATGATAGACTTCGCCTTATAGGTTGTCGCGCAATCGGTGAATTCTATTTTCCCCTGATTTCGATCGAATAGCTGGTTCGTGCGCCGGACGGTGGCGGCGGGAACGGCGCTGCACGGTGGACCTGAGAAAGTGCAATGCGATCCAGCCGAGCCGAACCGGAACTGCGTGTAACATGCGCCCCGGATATGGTTCCGTCAGAAGCTATTTTGAACGAAATGAGTGTCTCTCCCTTGATGTTAACACGCTGACGTTTCGCCCGATGAATTTTGCGTTTGATTACGCCCGGATAATTACTGACAGCGGCATTGCCTTGTTCCCTAGCAGTGCTTGGTTTGCTACTGGCTTGTCCCCCCGGGCTGTTGTTTTGCCCTTCAGCTGTGCCCTGGACTGCTGAATTTGCACCATTACCCCTTGGTTTTGGCTCGGGTTTCGGTTGCGGCTTGGGTTCAACTACAGGTGATTGAGCCTCAGGTTTTGGAGGCACTGACGCTCGCTCGCTAGCCTGTTCAATGTCTTGTTCGGTCCGTAATAACGGGCGAAGAAGAGGGGGATCTGTGGATTGCACACTTGCGGCTGGCTGGACTGCCTGCAGAGCAGGCGCCGTGTCGACAGACAACGGGTCATGCAATTGCGATGTGTTTGTCAAAACTGGCAATGGCTCAACTTTGGTCGGCTGTCCGACAGGTTTTACAACCTCATTTTTTGAAATCTCGCGCCTTGGTTCAACGTTTTGATTTTCAATGTGGGGCGTCAAAGGAGGAGTTCGTGAAGTTTCGTTTGTGTCTGGAGCATCGGTGATGTCTTGCGGCTCTTCTGGTGTTTGGGTCCCTGCCACCATGTTGGTAAAGGAGTTTCCTTGTGAGGCCAGAGCTGTGTTTCCACCTCTAATTTCAACGGGAGTGCTGCCCTGCATGAACACTGGAGTTGCATGCGCTGCTGTGGCTAAAACCAGCGCGATTATAGCAACGCTTCGCGACTGCGGTGTCATTTCAGCCCCTTTTCAGACACCAGCATCACCCGATCAGCACCACCCTGACGTAATAAATTTCCCAACGCCACTAGCTGTTTGGCCGGTAACGCGCGATCTGGAACAATACGCACCACTTTCAAGTCATCTGAGGAGAGGGTCGACAGAAACGTCGCGGCATCCGTAATGTGTTCTCCTTGCAACGAAAACTGACCGTCGGCGTGAACCACCAATGTGTCAGGCGGTTCGCGCCTCTCCAGCCCGGTTGTTTCAATCAACTGAAGTTCCTTGTCCAAGGGCACTGCCAATGTGCCTGCGATCATGAAAAACACCAGCATTAGAAACACGATGTTGATTAAAGCGATCGTTGGTTCTTTTTGATTGGCAATAGGCTGCTTGACGCGCATAGTGCCGACCTCAACTCAAAATCATTGTCTGCAGACCTTTGACCGACCGCAAGCTTGTCAACAAGTCCACCAATCTTTGTGACGACGTCTCATCATTGAGATTGATCAGCACCAGATGCCTGCTGCCATCATTCGCCAGGGCCTCTACCAAACCGGCAATAAGGTTCATGTCGACGTTTTGGGCATTCAGCATCAAACTGTCCTCGCCCAGCGAAACAAACAGCATCAAACTGTCCTTGCTGCCACTGCCGCTTGCTGCGTTCATCAATTCGATTTCAGAGAATTTTGAGAAGGTTGAAGTCAGCATGAAGAACAACAGCAGCAAGAATATTACATCAATCAGCGAAGTCATCGACAGGCGCCGACACATGGGGCCTTTTAAATTAACTGCCATATGCTGCTCGCAACTCTTCTACTTCGGTAACTACAGTGGAGGCCGGTGCAAAAACCACACTCAGCGCGCGGTTTGCAAACACCCTTTCACGCTGCATGCGGGCGGTAAGCCAACTCAGAACCATGGATGTTGGCATCGCCACAGCGAGCCCGGCTGCTGTTGTAAACAAAGCCACCCAAATCCCGCCGGCCAACATTGAAGAATCCACTGAAGACCCTGCCGCCTCCAGTTTCTTGAAGGCTTCAATCATGCCCAGTACTGTTCCGAACAGCCCTAACAACGGGGCCAATTGAGCAATGAGGTCAAGGGTGCCCAATCCCTGTTCCAGCCGCGAGAACCGCGCCTCGGCTTCGGCTTCGGCCCGATCCGACAGTGTCACGCCGGGTTCGTGGGTGAGTGCCATATGTAACACCGGGGCCAGATAGGATTTGGTTTGCCGCAGTTTGGCCATGGCTTGAGCGACATCGCCTTTGTCCCAAGCTTCAACTGCAAGGCTCAACTGCTTATGACGTCCAACACGGGCAATTTGGTACTGCCATATTTTGTACAATACCAACGCCGTAGCCATCACCGAGGTTGCCAGCAGAACCAATACAACCGGACCACCAAGATCCAGGATCTGCAACAAAGCCGATTGGATCACGATCATCCTATCAGCTCCATCTTGGTAAGACTGCGCAAGATCAAACCTTTGTCACACGCGCCTTGAGGTAGTCCTTCACCCTCACAGGTGTCAGCCCCGTTGATCAAGACCCGACCGATGTCACTGCAGGCCAGACCTTCAAATTGAAATTGGCGCACCCGCATCCGTCCGGCAGGCAAGTCTTGAAAGTCCAACAGTGTCAACTTAGCGATCTGCCCAGCGACATCAAACAGCACTGTCTCATAGACCGAACTGGCAATGTCCTGATCGTGACTGTTTTGAACTACAAAAGACAACCGGCAGGCTTTTCCTACCGCTTCCGTTGAACTCAACTCTATCGAGACAGCAGGAGGGTTTATCGTTTCGGAAACAGCTGCCGTACCAACCATCCCCAACAGCGATATAGCTGTTAGGGTTCTCCATTTACGTATACCAAGTGTCATCGGGTACCTTTCGGGCTATCAGTGGATCAGAAGGTTTTTGCCATCGTCAACTTGAAGTTCCGACCCGGAGCCACGCGGGTAGACAGCTGCGACTGATATGTAGCGTCCAGAATATTCTCTACGCCAAAGCGGAACTCGGCGCCTTTGAGAGCACCAGTTTGTGGCCTGTATGTTGCCCTCAGGTTGTTCACACCATACCCAGCCAATGCAACGTTGCCGACACCTGTGGTAGCGCGTGCTGCCACAAGTTCCCAGCTGACATCAAACGCCTTGCCGAAACGTTTTCCGAGGGTTAAGCGCGCTGACGTCTCTGGCGTGTAAATCCAGTTGCTGCTGACACCGGCACTGTCTTTCGAAATTCCATCGGCGCTGGTCGCATTGAAGTCGGCATAGATTCCGCTGGCATGGCTGTAGGATGCTTCGAGTTCGATCCCTTTGACGTCAATATTGGCGACATTGGAGTATGAAGTGACATCCCAAACATAGGTCTGGTAGATATTCGCTTTCACTTGCAGGGCATCACCTGTGGAAAACAGATCGCCCTGGGTATAAGAAACACCACCTTCATAGGTGCGTGATTTTTCCGGTTGGGTCATAAAAAGCGGCGTACCGAGGTCGTCAATGATCGGCATCATCTCGGTATAGGCTGCGCTGGCAAACACGGCAAAGCCACTGTCAAATTCGTATCGCGCCGACAGGCCACCCATCAGTGCGTCATTGGAATATGAGGCATTGTTAGGGGCCGTATCACCTTCGATGTCTTGGATCTCGTAGCGCAATGCGGGGGTCAGGGTTAAGTTCTGGTTGATCAGGATCTCGTCCACAGCAAACAGCGCAATTCGTTTGTCTGATCCTCCCGGAGCTGAAGGTGCATCCAGCCGGTCGCGTTGTGAAAACTCTACGCCAGCTCGTAGATTGTGCTCCACCGATCCAATCAGGAAATAGGCAGTGTTTTTGACCGTCAACTTGGTCGTTTCATAGTTGTGATCCGCATCCACGACAGAGAAACATCCGAATGGAGCAGACGCGGGGAGGCAGGTCTGGTCGATCGCCTGTTCAGAACGTGACAGATTGACACTCACATCGATGAGGTCGTTCCCATTTGGGTTAAAATCATATTGCAGAACCGCTATTTTGCTGTGGGTCGTGCGGTCAACGTTGCCAAAAGATCCACCTGTCGTACCAAATGTATCATAGGGTACGTCTTTTTCGTCGGTGGTGCTGTCATTGTACGAGAGGGTAATCGCATGGGCATCGTTATCGCCAAAGGTATAACGACCCTTTACCAGATAGGACGGCATCCGGAATTTGCTATTTGGTATTTCAGTTCCGTCCGCTGATTTGTAATTATCTTGATCTCGGACTGTATAGTTGAACAGGACTTCCAAGTTTTCAGTTGGCTGCCAGGCACCAATTGTCGAGCTTGCGAAACCTTTACCATTGGTAGTTGCCTCAAGCGTTTGACGTAAACGCACACCAATTTCGCCTTCCGTGAAATCTGAAGCGTTTTTCGTCTCTAGCTGGACAACCCCCCCAATCACACCAGAGCCAAATTCAAACGATCCAACTGTGCCACGGATCACGGAAACTTCGCGGTAAAGTTCAGGATCGGTGAACAACTGGTTGCCGATACGATACAGTTCTTCAGCTCCGGTGGTGGCTCCATCGACCACAACCAACACCTTGGAATCTGTCCCGTAAGTGCCATTTGCACCAAAACCACGAATATTGATCCCAGATCCCTGCGGAGTGTTTCCGTTTACCAGTGTAACGCCGGGAACAGAATCGATCAGTTCTGCAATTGTTCCAGCCTGACGGTCGTCGATCTCCTCTTGGTTGATCACTGTGGTCGCGGTAGCTGTGCCAACCTGCACTTCGCGCTTGCTGTCACCCAACAAAATGACACCGAGGAATTCTTCATCGACATCCTGGGCCACTGCCAGCGTTGTATTAATCATCAAGCCAAGGGCCGAAACGGTCCCCAATAACTTGCATCCAAGCCTATGCCTACGCATCTGCTGTCCCTTCACATCCATTCTATACCGAATGCTCGCAAAGGTGCTGGCGCGGTCTTATTGTTGTTCTAGTTGTGGAAATTCATTTTCCGACTTGAGTCTGATAGTAAAGGTGATAAAAACAGTCAACATTAAAAATACCTTGCTGTAACTCTACAGCAGCCAGCCTCGTTCTGCCAAAGTTGCGGACCTCTCAGCCAGCTCATCACCCACTATAGCCAATCGAAAGGGCTAACATGAGCAATCTGGCACAGCTGACACCGGCAGAAATCCGACAGGCACGCAGCGATCATGCAAACCTGCGTGATCGTGATTTTGCAGAAAAACTAAACATTCGCGAAGGCCAGTTGGTTGCTGCTTATGTTAGTCACGACGTGACCCGCATCGCGGCCAGCCCCGATGACATTATGCCCCGGCTCAAGGACCTGGGAGAGGTGATGGCTCTGACCCGCAACCGCTCTTGCGTGATTGAAAAGGTGGGTGTTTACGACAATTTCCATTCCGGGCCGCATGCGTCGATGATCTTGAACGATGAAATCGACCTACGTCTGTTCGGTCGACATTTTGTCTCGGCCTATGCTGTTGAGCGTAAGACCGAGAGCGGCATTAAGCGATCGATTCAGATTTTTGATGCTGCGGGAGATGCTGTCCACAAAATACATCTGCGCCCAGACTCTGATCTAAATGTTTGGACCCAACTGGTGGCGGACCTGAAGTTGGAGGACCAAGATCAGGTTCTAAGGGTTTCTCCGCGCAAACCGGTTGACGGTGCCAAGACCAACCCAGAAAAGGCTGACCAATTACGTGATGAGTGGGCCAAAATGACCGACACCCATCAGTTCCTTCGTTTAGTGCCAAAACTAAAAATGAACCGCCTAGGCGCCTATCACATCGTTGGTGAGCCCATGGCGCGGCAATTGGCGACGGATGAGGTCAACACTATGCTCAATGCGGTATTGGATCAAAACGTCGAAGTTATGATTTTTGTTGGCAATATGGGCTGTATCGAGATCCACGCGGGACCAATCCAGAACCTGCGCGAAATAGGGCCCTGGCAGAATATTCTAGACCCTGGATTCGACCTGCACTTGCGAATGGACCACATCGCCGAAGTTTGGGCTGTGAATAAGCCAACAAAGCGCGGTGCGGCGATGTCCGTTGAAGCTTTTGATGCAGAGGGCGGCATTATCTTTCAGGTATTTGGTCGTCGTACAGACGCACAGGATCATCGGCCAACATGGGACAGTATCGTCAATGCGCTGAGTTCAGCGCAGGTGAAGGAACCAGCGTAATGTCGGTGTTTTCTCGTCTTTACATCACATCAAGCCTGCTCATTGTGGCTATGATGGCAAGCCATATGGCCTTGGCACAGCCCGCGAGTCGTATCGTCACTGTTGGCGGGTCAGTGACCGAAATTGTCTATGCACTGGGTCAACAGGATCGACTTATTGCGCGAGACAGCACGTCTTCTTATCCCGAGCAGGTCACCAAATTGCCAGACATTGGGTACGCCCGTGCGCTGTCACCTGAAGGCGTGTTATCGGTTGCGCCTGATCTGATCATAGCCATCGAAGGGGCCGGTCCGCCGGAAACAATCGACGTGCTACAGTCAGTGCAGGTCGCTTTTGTCTCGGTGCCCGAGATCTTTACCGCCGAGGGCATCGTGACCAAGATCCGAACTGTTGGTGCGGCTGTTGACCGGGTGCAAGACGCCGATGTTTTGGCTGAGCAAGTTGCAAACGAACTATCCGAAGCTCAGAATGCAGCTCTTCAGGCGGCAGGCGGAAACCCCAAGAAAGTGTTATTTATACTGTCCACACAAGGTGGGCGCATTATGGCAGGCGGTAGTAACACCGCAGCAGATGGCATTATCCGTATGGCAGGGGGCATAAATGCCATTACGGTATTTGAGGGATACAAGCCTTTGACAGATGAGGCCGTGGCCATCTCGGCTCCTGATGTGATCTTGATGATGGACCGTGGCGGCGATCACGGTTTGGCAACTAAAGAACTTCTCTCGATGCCTGCGCTTATTCCGACACCTGCTGCTCAAAATGGCAATGTCCTGCGTATGAACGGGCTGCATTTACTCGGATTTGGTCCCCGTACCGCATCTGCCATCACCGAGCTCAGCCGGGCACTCTATGGTGAGACCAACTGATGTCGCTCTCAATCGAAGTGCCCCAGCAACTTTCTCTTCCTGTCGATCGCCGCGTTCAGGCCCGACGACTAACTGTAATTCTGATTGCCCTCTTGGCCGCGACATCGCTTTTGTCATTGGCGTCGGGGGCAACGGGTACATCATTATGGGGGGCGCTTGCTGATCTTGTCGCTGGGCGTGAGTTGTCGCGCCTGGATCGCATCGTCCTGTTTGATATTCGTTTGCCACGATTGTGTCTGGGCATATTGGTTGGAGCCTCTCTGGCTGTTTCGGGCGCGGTGATGCAGGGGTTGTTTCGCAACCCGCTCGCTGATCCGGGTATAGTAGGTGTCAGCGCGGGCGCCGGTTTGGCGGCAATCAGTGCAATTGTGCTCGGTGCCCTTTTACCGCCCGTGCTGCGCGACCAAGTTGGCAATTACCTGGTCCCAGTTTCGGCTTTTTTCGGCGGTTGGGGTTCAACATTAATCCTGTACCGGGTTTCAACCCGACGCGGACAGACCTCGGTTGCAACCATGCTGTTGGCGGGCATCGCCCTTGGTGCGCTGGCCGGAGCCCTTTCCGGCATTCTCGTCTATATAGCAGATGACAATCAGCTTCGTGATCTAACGTTCTGGGGTATGGGGTCACTGGCAGGTGCAACCTGGACCAAGGTTTTGGCAGCCACCCCGATCGTTTTGGCGGCACTGGCCGTTACCCCATTTATTGCACGGGGGCTGAACGGCCTGGCATTGGGAGAAGCTGCTGCTGGTCACATAGGCATTCCGGTGCAAACGGTTAAGAATACATCAATCTTAACTGTCGCCGCCGCCACGGGCGCTGCCGTTGCTGTCTCAGGTGGCATTGGTTTCATCGGCATTGTGGTCCCGCATCTGTTGCGACTGGCCACAAGTCCTGACCATCACAGTCTGCTGCCCAATGCTGCGCTGCTGGGCGCTAGCCTTCTTTTGGCAGCGGATTTGATTGCACGGGTGATCATCGCTCCAGCCGAACTTCCAATTGGTATAGTAACCGCTGTCTTAGGGGCGCCAGTCTTTCTGTGGATCTTGCTAAAACGGCATGGTGCCATAAGCCTATGATCGGAGTATCACATGCAAGCTTTTGACATCGAAGTGGATTTTGGGAACAGTCGCATTCTGCATGGGGTAGACTTCACTGCCAAGCCGGGTGAGATCACTGCCATAGTTGGTCCCAATGGATCAGGGAAAACCACACTCCTGCGCGCCATGACAGGGGAAATTCCTCATTCGGGTAAGGTGCTCCTGAATGAGGAAAATGTGGCAGGCATGAAGCCCTGGCAGCTGGCTGCCATCCGTGGGGTACAACCGCAAACAACCAATATCGCCTTCCCTTTTACGGTGTTTGAAATAGTGCGTCTTGGCCTTTCCACTGTTCTGTCGGCGGCAGAAAGGGACTTACCTTTAAGAGCACTGGAAAAAGTTGACCTGTCGGGATTTGGCAACCGGATGTATCAGGATCTATCGGGGGGCGAACAGCAGCGAGTGCAGTTGGCGCGCGTCCTGACGCAGATTTGGCAGCCAGTGATTGACGGAATGCCACGGTGGCTAATTCTGGACGAGCCAGTTGCCAGTTTGGACATTGGCCACCAGTTCACCGTTATGGATCTCACCCGCGATTTCGCGGCCCGCGGAGGCGGAGTGGTTACGGTCATGCATGATCTGAACCTGACCGCTATGTTTGCTGACAAAGTGGTTCTTATGCAGAGAGGCCAGATCGCGGCGCAGGGAAGCCCGAAAGAGGTGTTAACTGAAGCAAATCTGGCGCTGACTTATGGCTGCCCGCTGCCGGTCAACACGGTTCCGCATGACGGCACCCCCTTCTTGTTGCCTCAGGCACGTCCTGCACAACCTATCTAAGTTTGCCTTGGTGTCACTATGGGAAAACAAACCGAATATCAGGTGAAACGGATCTGGTGCATTCATCTGTGAGGGCACCAGCCTGCAATTTTTGGGCCCATGACCTGAGCTTTAGAAATCGAGACCAAGATCGACTGTTTTGGCAGAGTGGGTCAGTGCCCCGGCAGAGATATAGTCCACACCGGTCGCCGCAATCGCCGATATCCTGTCGATTGTCACATTGCCTGATGCCTCAGTTTTCAGTCGCCCATTGACCATGTCGACGGCTGTTTTCAGCGTCTCATTATCCATATTGTCCAATAGCACTACGTCTGCGCCGCCTAGTTCAAGCACCTCAGCGAGCTGCTCCAGCTGATCAACCTCTATTTCAACTTTCATCATATGAGAGGCTGTTGTCCGAACCGCACTCAACACGTTACCTACGCCGCCGGCTGCGGCAATGTGGTTGTCCTTGATGAGAATGGCGTCGGACAGCGAATGGCGGTGGTTGAAGCCACCCCCATGCAAAACGGCCTGCTTTTCCACCAGTCGCAGACCGGGTGTCGTTTTGCGCGTGCAGGTAATGCGGGCACAGGTGCCTTTAGTGTTTTCCAGAAAAGCTGCAGTCATAGTTGCAATGCCCGACAGCCGCCCGGCAAAATTTAAAGCAACCCGTTCGCCACTCAGGATGGAAGCCGCGTTGCCCGAAATCTCCATCAGGGTCTGACCTTTGGTGAAAGTCATCCCGTCTGGCACCAGGCACTTGATAGTGAGGGCAGGATCAACCAGGCGAAAGGCAATTGCAGCGGTTTGCATGCCTGAGGCAATCCCGGCCTCTCGGGCAGTAAGGCGCGCAGAATATCTAGTGTTATGCGGGACAACAGCACGGGTTGTCACGTCGCCATAGCTGCCAAGATCTTCCATCAGGGCATTGCGAATGATGGGTTCAAGGATAAGGTCCGGGAGGGGCGCAAAGCTCATAAGCAGGACTCCAATTCATTTTCGCGAAACTGCAGGGCTTCATTCAGTGTCATTGTTCGACGGTGGCGAAACTCTTTCGACGTTTCAGGGTAGTCAGAGCGGGCATGGGCGCCCCGGCTTTCTTTGCGCTGAAGAGCTGCCGCTGCAATAAGCGTTGCGGTGGCGCACATGTTTTGAAAACTAAGCGACGCTCTGTTGGCCTCTTCGAGAACCCGAATGGTGCGCAAAGCTTTACGCAACCCGGCCTCATCTCTCACGACACCAACCAGGTCAGACATGATTTGACGCAGCATCGCCACCGCGTCCGGACCTATTTCGCTACCACCTGGCAAAAAACCAAATTGAACTAACACGTCCGAGCCGGAGGCGGACACTGATGCCTTGATGCTCTTTGCGCAAATGCGTGCATAGACCAGGGCCTCAAGCAATCCGTTTGATGCCAGCCGATTTGCGCCATGCAGGCCAGTGGATGCTGCTTCGCCGCAAGCCCACAGATTGCCCAGAGACGCGTGGCCATGCTGGTCTGTCGCAATACCACCCATATGATAGTGCGCGGCGGTGACAACCGGGATCGGCGCATTGACCGGATCAATGCCATTTATATGGCAAGCCTTTGATAAAGCCGGATAATCATCAGTAATGCGGTCACCAACTGCTGCGCGTGTGTCCAACATAGGGCGATTTCCGGCCTGTGTCTGAGCGAATATCGCGCGCGCAACTACATCTCGCGGTGCCAGTTCCGCATCAGGATGAAGGTTGACCATAAAACGTTTGCCGTGACGATTAACCAACACGGCCCCCTCACCGCGCAAGGCCTCAGTCGCCAGAGGTGTGGGGTCTTGCGCAACGTCGATTGCCGTTGGATGAAACTGGACGAATTCGGCGTCTGCAATTCCAGCACCGGCACGGGCCGCCATACCGATGACTTGACCGCAAATTCGCGCGGGATTTGTGGTTTTTGTGTATAGCCCGCCAGAGCCACCACCGGCTAGCAAATACGCGCTGCCACGAATTGTAACCGGCGTAGATCCTAATGCATCCGATTTTTGAACAACGATACCGCAGACACTGCCATGCATGGACTCCAGCTCGACCGCCATGACGCCTTCTATCACCTGAATGGATGGGGTGGATCTGACTTGTTCGATTATGGCGCGCATGATTTCTGCACCAGCCAAATCTCCCTTGGCCCGGACCACGCGCGCGAAACTGTGGGCAGCCTCTTTCGATAGGACATATTTTCCCGAAGGTGTCCGATCAAACGGCGCTCCAAGTGTCGTCAGATTTAGAATATGTTCACGGGCTGCACGGGTGACGTTTTCTGCTACAGCAACATTTACAATCCCCGCACCGGCGCGTGCTGTGTCATCCTGATGCGTCTTGGGGCTGTCCTTTGGGTCCATCGCTGCAGCGACACCGCCTTGTGCCCAGGCCGAACTTGCCCCTTGGCCCAGCGGTTCCGGGGATAAAACCAGCACCGGGCGCGGCGCCAGATTCAGCGCCGCATATAGCCCGGCAAGGCCTGCTCCGACGATAACGACGCGATCTGTGGCTATCTCTTGCACGTGAGAAACCTCAGAGGCCAAGCTCGCGGGAAAGATCAATCATGCGCGTCACCGATTTCCGGGCATCCCGCGCGATTTCTGTGTCCACTTCGACCTGATTGGACATTGTGTGCAGCACGTACAGGATATTCTCCAGCGTGATTTTCTTCATATAAGGACAAATATTACAGGGCTTGGCGAACTCAACACCGGGAAGCTCATCCGCGATGTTGCTCGCCATCGAGCATTCCGTGACCAGCATCGCCTTTGATGCGCCGTTTTGCTTGATCCAATTTACAATGCCCGACGTGGAGCCAGTGAAATCGGCCTCGGCAACGACGGCAGGTGTGCATTCAGGATGCGCAATGATTTTCGCATCTGGCTCATGCTCGCGGTAGGCGCGCAGCTCATCTGCGGTGTACAGCTCGTGAACAACACAAGAGCCGGGCCAGTAAACAATTTTCTTCTTGGACAGATTGGCCACGTTTTGCGCCAGATATTTGTCGGGTGTCATAATGACTGTATCGCTGTCCATAGCGTCGACAATCTGAACGGCATTGGCTGAGGTACAGCAAATGTCGGATGCGGCTTTCACCTCCGCTGTAGTGTTCACATAGGAAACGACAGGCGCGCCTGGGTATTTTGCACGCATCTGCGCCACTCCCTCGGCCGTTATGCTCTCGGCCAGCGAACACCCCGCGTCCATATCCGGCATCAGCACGGTCTTATCCGGGCTCAGGATTTTTGACGTCTCCGCCATGAAATGCACACCGCACTGTACAATGACGTCGGCGTCAACTTCTGTCGCCTTGACCGCAAGCTGCAGACTATCACCGACAAAGTCCGCCACGCCGTGAAAAATCTCGGGCGTCATGTAATTATGCGCAAGGATAACAGCGTTGCGCTCTTTCTTGAGTTGATTGATGGCCCTTACGTATGGCGCATAGATCGACCAATCAGGAGGCGAAACCACACGGGACATCTTGCCATAGATATCGCTCATCGAGGCCGCAAGTTTCGGTGATGGATCGAGATCAAAACAATGATTGAGAGCGGAGCGGAAAGAACCTGTGTTTAGCAATGTGCGTTTCCCAGAGTTGGTTTCGCCCGATTCGATACAGGGTTTAGGCTAGGTAATCCACAGGGTTTTCGACTAAAATTAGGACCTCAGAATGGAGGTTGATATCACTAGGAAAACCCCTTATTTTATTGGGAATAAAGGTTGTTTGTGGACCAATGATTTATGCCTTTTACGACTGCTGAAAAGCGTAAAATCAGGGGCTGAAAATTCGGATAAAAATGGCCTGCGGGTATGATAAAATCACGGGATTTCCTGATAGGCAGCAGTCATTGCTCAGGGGGCAGATCCACCAGATTCCATCGGCCCTTACCCCCGCGTCAAAACAACAATGCTGCCATTGCGTTCAAAAGGAACTGGTGAGTTAGGGGCTCGTCAGCAATGGTCCTTTTTTCAAGCATGCGGGTTATTGCGCCCGCATGTTCTGGTCGATTGATTACTTGCCGGTGAAATTGGCGGGCCGTCTTTCCAACAATGAATTAACTGCTTCAGTGTGATCGTCAGTTTGGTGGCAAGCACCCTGATAGGCCGCGGCCAGTTCCAGAAGTGAATCAAGGCGGGTGTTTTGTCCTTCACGCAGCAACCGTTTTGCCATCCGAAGCTGACGAGGTGGATTTAGTGCTATTCGACCGGCTAAATCGCGTGCTTCATGCAGCAGTGCTTTGGGTTCTACCACTTTCGAAACCAGACCCCATTCCAGGGCTGTTTGCGCACTTACAGGTTCGGCGGTAAAGGTCATTTCAGCCGCGCGCGACAGGCCAATTTGACGTGGCAGCAGCCAAGCACCCCCATCACCTGAAATCAGGCCCACACGCACAAAGTTTTCTGCAAAAGTTGCACGGGTCGACGCAATACGGATGTCGCACAGGCAAGTCGTGTCGCAGCCTGCACCATAGGCCGGGCCATTGACCGCAGCGATCAGTGGCACTTCGCATTCCCACATAGCCTTGGCGAGGCGTTGAATGCCACAGCTTGTAGCTGTCTTTGGCATCCACTGCATCACCGCCAAAGATTGAGGTTCCCGCCAGATGAAAACGCTTTGCCTTCGCCTGTTACAATCGCACAACGTACAGATTGATCAGCATTGATGCGGTGCATTGCCTCGACAATTGCAGTGCACATGTCCGCATCTGTCAGCGCGTTGCGGGTATTTGGCATGTTGAAAGTCAAGGTCACAACATGACCGTCTTGTTGGTACAAAAGTTTGTCGGTCATGTTAGTCGCCCTTTGAGTTTAGGATCATACGCGCATCAACAACGTCGTAGCCGTCATCGCGTACAATCACCGGATTTAAGTCGATTTCATTTATTTCGGGATGAGCAAGAGCCAGCTGAGACACTTTCATCATCAAGTCCTCTAAGGCGGTTTTGTCGACTGGCACGCCACCGCGAACACCGTCTAGAATATTGCTGGATTGAATTTCTTCAATCATTTCACGTGCGTCAGCTTGGCTCATTGGCAAGGCCCGAAAGGCCACGTCTTTCAACACCTCAACAAAAATGCCACCAAGTCCAAACATCATCACCGGGCCAAACATTGGATCATGAACCACACCAATGATGATCTCGACACCGGATTGGGCCATGGGCGCCACCAGAACCCCATGCACATCGGCGTCGGGATTATAGGCGCGTGCATTGGCAAGTATCTCTCTGTAGGCGGATCGCATGGCGCCTTCACCCGAGATCTTCAGCATGACGCCACCAGCATCGGATTTGTGCAAAATATCATGGCTGACAATCTTCATCGCCATCGGCCCATTGCCCAAAACATCGACCACTTTGGCCAAGTCATCTTCGGTGCGCGCCAAGTACTGTCCGGGTACGGTTACGCCATAAGCTGTCAGCAAATCCTTGGCTTCATGCTCGTAAAAGGCCGCGCGACTTTCTTGTGTGATCTTCGCCAGAAGATCCTTGCTTTCGGCTACCGGGCCATCAGGCATTACAAGTGGCGACGCTGCATTGCGACTACGGGCGTTTGCATAGGCGATGAGCTCGGATGTGCAGCGCACAGCGGGCTCAGGCCAGATAAACACCGGAACACCGGCGTCTTTCAGAAGCTCGATCGGCTTGGTGCGCAACGCCGCATAGACGCTTTGAACCAAAAGCGGTTTGCCGTATTTTGACGACAATTCAAAAATGCGTTGCGAAGTGTCCAGCTCGTTATCCAGAAGGGCAGGGTTAAAGCGGGCGGCAAACCCGCCATACATGCCAATGATCATCAGAATATCGACGTTATTGTCAGCTAGGATCACGTCGGCGCAGTCAGCACAAACAGAGGGGTCGTCATCTGTGCCACCCGCCACGTCGACCGGATTGGTCAAAGAGGCTGCGACAGGCAATAATTGTCTCAGGTTTGCAATGGTCTCAGATGATAATTCAGCCAACTCTACGCCTGCATCAACTAATGCATCCACCGTCACTGTGGCATGGCCGCCGCCGTCCGCCAGAATGGCGACGCGGCCGCCTTTGGGGACTGGTAATTTGGACAAACCTTCGGCGATTGACAGGATTTTGTCGGACTGTTCAACAACTGTGGCTCCAGCTTGTCTCAGCAATCCCCGGGTTAGGGCAAAACTCGACGCGAGTGACCCTGTATGCGAGCTTGCGGCAACTTGACCCGCTGCGGTACGTCCAGATTTGTAAATGATAACCGGTTTTTTCTGCGTAACCTTTCGGCAGGTGTCGAGAAACGCACGCCCGTTCTGAAAACCTTCCACGTAAAAAACCGGTGCCTTTGTGTCGTCATCATCACCGAAATATTGCAAGTAATCGGCCAGGTTAAGGTCCAGTTGATTGCCAACCCCAACATAGGACGAAAACCCAAGCCCTCCCCGCCGTTTGGCTTCGGTGGCTAAGGCCAGCATCATGTTTCCCGACTGCGAACAGATGCCGATATTGCCGGGTTCTACGTCTTGGACACCTACCAAGTTCATCTTATTGTGCAGGTTGAACAAGCCATTGGTATTTGGTCCAATAACTCGAACATTATTCCTTTGCGCGGCCTGCAGTGTTGCTTCTGCGATGGCTTGGCCTTCAGGCTCCGTTTCGGTGAAGCCCGCCGCCAGAACCACTGCGCCGGGAATATTTTTGTTGCCACATTGATCAAGAATGTCTGGCAGGCTTTTGGCGGGTGTGCAGATCAAAGCCAGATCAATATCCGCGTCCACATGAAGCACGGAGGTGTATGTTTTGAAGCCTAAGATTTCGGACGCTTTCGGATTGATGGGATATATCGCCCCTTCATATCCGTCCGCGTGCAGCTTGCGGATCGCCTGATTGCCGCGTTTTGACGGATCGTTGGACGCGCCAATAATTGCAACAGAGCGTGCTTTCAAAATAGTGTTCAATGCAGTGGTCATCAGGTGATCCTCTTGATTACTTGCCCGTAAAAACTGGGGAGCGTTTTTCTGCGAAGGCATTGACGCCTTCTTGCCAATCTTCGGTCAGCATGCAGGTGCGCAAGGCATCGAGTTCGGTGATCAAACGTGCATCGTAATTTCGGTGTGCATCATTCAGATTTTCTTTGGCAAAGCGTAATGAATACGGGGCTTTTCTGCCTATCTCATGGGCAAATTCAGCGACTTCCGTCTCAAAAGTATTATCGCTGAAAACACGTGTGGCGAGACCAATCCTGACAGCTTCGGTCCCGTCTATGCGACAGCCCGTCATGATCAACTCTTTCGCTTTGGCCAAGCCAACTAAACGAGGTAGAATTTCCGTGATGCCGCCGCCAACGTGGGTTCCAATTGAGATCTCCGGGAAACCAATCTGGGCGCTTTGCTTCATTACAATGAAATCTGCCGAACAGGACATCTCGGCGCCTGCTCCCAATGCAAAGCCATTCACTGCAGCAATGATAGGTTTAGGAAATTTGTAGATCCGTTCGCAAACGTCATTACCCCGCTGTAAGTACTCCCGCTTTTCCAGCTCAGTACGGGTTCCAGAACCGTGCTCTTTCATGTCCGCCCCGACACAAAAGGCCCTTCCTTCACCGGTCAGCACAACCGTGC
>ENA-OSET01001400-OSET01001400.1-sediment-metagenome-genome-assembly--contig:-NODE-1400-length-25095-cov-4.099808_pt1 | contig 25095 bp, 20 predicted proteins | sample MGYA00237882_ERZ534229 | MGnify/ENA primary metagenome ERZ534229 (study PRJEB26408, sample SAMN06266212) | sediment metagenome | isolation source: Hudson Canyon methane seep mesocosm | place... | reverse complement strand
TAAAGGCTATGACTATATTGCTGAGGTCAATGCCTCTTATATACAGCAACAATTATCTGAATTCCAATTGTTTTTCGACCAAGTAGAAAGCAATCCATTAACAGACAGTCAACGTAAAGCCTGTGTTATTGATGAACAGCATAATTTAGTGCTGGCAGGTGCAGGAACGGGCAAGACCAGCACGATGATTGGTCGAGCAGGTTATTTAGTCAAAGCAGGTAAAGCATCACCTGAAACAATCCTCATGTTGGCTTTTGCACGTAAAGCAGCAGATGAAATGGAACAGAGGATTCAAGAAAAATTAGGGATTGAAAAGCTAACAGTCAAAACCTTTCACAGTCTGGGTAAACAAATTATTACCCAAGTAGAAGGTGTAGTCCCAGCAATTAATAAAATGGCTGAAGATGAGCATTTGCGTGCCCGCTTTGTGGATGAACAGATTCAGTTATTATTGCAAGATGAACAGTACAAATCACGCATAGTTAAATACTTTTTATATTTTACATATCCTTACAAAAGTGCTTTTGGTTTTAAAAGTTTAGGTAAATACAATGAGTATTTATTAGAAAATGAAATCCGTACCTTTCAGGGGGAGCTGGTTAAAAGCTTTGAGGAATGTGAGATTGCTAACTTTCTATATAGACAAGGCATTGCTTACGAGTATGAAGCTAATTATGAAATAAATACTTCGGGACCAGATTATCGTATTTATCAGCCTGATTTTTACTTGCCAGACTACGGCATTTATATTGAGCATTTTGGCGTTAATGAAAACAACCAAACGCCACCCTTTGTTGATCAGAAGAAATACCTTGAAGGCATGGAGTGGAAGAGGGCATTGCATGAAAAACATGGCACTAAATTAATAGAAACCTACAGTTATTTAAAATCAAAAGGAATTTTAACCCAAAGCTTATCTGAAAAACTGCAAGAAGAGGGTGTTACTTTTAAAACCATCCCCAATAATGAATTATTAAATACCTTAAATCAATTTGGACAAATTTCTAAATTCAGCCAGTTACTATCACAGCTGTTAGGCTTGTTTAAAGCCGCTTATTTAAATATAAAAAGTCTGGTTTTATTGGCACAACAAGATGAAGATCATGAGCGAATGCAAGCCGCCTCTTTTCTGTTTGAACCAATTTATGAAGCCTACCAACAACGATTAAAGGCGACTAACACCATCGATTTTGAAGATATGATTGGTAAAGCCATCGGATATGTCGAGAGTGGACAATATCAATCGCCTTATAGCTATTTGTTAGTGGATGAATTTCAGGATATATCAGCCAGCAGAGCCAGATTGATCAAAGGCTTATTGAATCAAAAACCTGATAATAGTTTGTTTTGTGTGGGTGATGATTGGCAATCTGTGTATCGATTTACGGGCAGTGATGTCAGCATCACCAAAGACTTTAGTGACTATTTTGGTTATACCGCAACCAACATGTTAGATAAAACCTTCCGTTTTAATAACAAGATTGGTGGTTTTTCCTCCCAATTTGTCATGCGTAATCCCACTCAAATTCAAAAACAGATTAATAGTCATCAACAGGTAGAACATACCGCAGTTTCATTAATCAAAACCAATCAAGATCAAGTTGGGCTAAATGCTGCACTGTCAGCAATCAGCGAAAAAACCAAAGACAAAGCCAGTGTATTGATATTGGCGCGATTTAATTTTAAAAAACCTGAGTTAGGACATTTAAAGCGAGAGTACCCCAAATTGAAATGCCAGTTTATGACGGTGCATGCATCTAAAGGTAAAGAAGCGGATTATGTCATAGTATTAGGCATGGAAAAGGGCAAACATGGCTTTCCATCAGAAAAAGCAACACATCCGTTGTTAGAGCTATTACTTCCCAAAGCAGAAGTTTTTGCACATGCAGAAGAAAGACGATTGTTCTATGTTGCATTAACCCGAGCTAAACATCATGTGTATTTAATCAGTGATGCTAATAAAGCCTCTGACTTTATTAGAGAGTTAGTCAAAGATAAATATGAAATGTTAACGGAGGAATTTATTGGCGAAGGTTTTCAGGAGAAAGTGGCTGATATTTCCTGTAGCCAGTGTAAAACGGGTTATATGGTTGCTAGAGATAGCAAACATGGTAGTTTTTTTGGATGCAGCCAATACCCTTTATGTGACCACACCCAAACAGCGTGTAACTGGTGTGGTAGTGGTTTAACAGAAAAAGGGCGCTTTAGAATCTGTGAAAATAAACGATGTGATTTTGTTGAACCTGTTTGTCCTAAATGTAAAGGAACGCTGAGTTTAAGAAAAGGAAGTTATGGCCAATTCTGGGGATGTTCTCATTACCGTAAAGGCGCAGAGTTTTCTTGTGGTCATACAGAAAAGTTTATTGATTTAAAAGAAGCTAAAGCCAAACGATATGCCTGATTAGAAGCATATTATTCTGCATAGGCTAAACTTAGTGACGTTAATTATTGGATAACAAGGAATATTGGAATGACAGAAGTAAAGAAACTCTCTACCACGCAATTAGCTAAAACACGCGGTATTGTACAAAGCCAATTATTTTCTGATTTGAGTGGCCAAGGATTAATAAAAAAGGAAAACGATAAATGGATATTAACCGAAGCAGGTGAGCAATTAGGCGGTGTACATCTTACAAGTAAATATGGTCAATATGTTGCTTGGCCTGAGGATGTTGTATTTGATAAATCTCCAATAATTTAAAGAAACAAACAGAACCCGCAAAAGCTAAATTAATTACCGCAACAGCTATCGGAAAATATCCCTTTTTATACTTAAAATGGAAAAACTAATATATGAATGGCTATGAATTCGTAGAAAAAATACTTGGGCAGACAAATTATGATGTTGGCCCATTACTTAAACTGGTTAATGGTATTGAAACTGAATGGCTGGAATTTAAAGCGGCTACTAAACCGAAAGATGAAAAATTTTATAAAAATGAAAATAAATGGGATTATCGTTTAGATGTTTCTAAAGCTCTCTTTGCTATGGCCAATAGTATTGGAGGAGCTGTACTTATAGGTGTCGGTGAAAATTCCAGTAAAGCAGTAGAACCAGTTAACCTCAAAAACAGTGGATTTAAAGGTGATAAGGATAAGTTTATACTTGAACTAGGAGATCATATTCTACATCCTCGAGATGGATGGAGAACAGGTACTGAAGGAACATGGGAATGCACTGAAACACATGATTTATTCAGGCCTGTTTGGGGGCTATTTAATGAGCAGCTGGTAATAATTATATTGGTTAAACCAAGAAAAAAGGAAGATAAATGGTTGCAGTTTGAATGTAAAGATAATGAAAATTTATCTAGTGTAGTCTTGACGCGTCGTTCAGGTGACCGGGGGCAAAATAATAAAATATTAAATAATGATTTACTTAGGTGGTGGAAAAACCGTGAAGTAGATCAACTTGGACTAGATCAGCGTTACCAGTCTTTTTTAGAAGAATGGAAAATTTTAGGAAAGCACTCTGATGTCGTAGTTGAGGAGACAATTAACTCATACTTAGAATCCTTTCAACTGCAATATAAAAAAGACAATCTTAATATTTCCTTTATTTCACTTAATGCTAAAAAACGTAATGATATAAATGTAGTTAAATCAAATCAAGCTATACAATCCAAAGATGTTTTAGAGTTATTAGAAAATAATAAACATATAGTTTTGCTTGGAGACCCAGGCTCTGGAAAAAGTACATGTCTTTATCATAAAGCAGTTTCAAAGGCAAAAGAGTGGCGACCTGGCGAACCGTGGATACTATTTATTTCTCTCTATGAATATACAGAATCAGGCATACGAGCCTTACTGTTAAAAAAGCTTCCAGGATTGTACTGGATAGATATTGAAGCACGTATAAATAGTGGGGAAATAATTTTAATGTTTGATGCTCTCAATGAGTGTCCAACAGCATATTATGATGACTGTTATCAGGAAATTAGAGGTTTATTAAGGGATTACTCTTCTGCGAGAGTAGTGATTTCATCACGACTCTCGCATCCGATCGATATTTCACCTGCATTTGAAATATTTGAAATTTGTCCCATGTATTATGAGCAGCAGCAGATGTTCTTGAAGGCTTATCTTGGTAATGCCGAGAAGTCTGCTGTACTCCTCGATCAATTATACCGGCAACCTAGTGCAAAGCTCATAGCAAGTAGTCCTGTATTACTTAAAATGGTGGCAGATATAGGTTGTGACGGAAAAGATTTGCCCGCCGGCCTTGCTAAACTCTACCATCGTTTTCTTGAAATATGGTGTGAAAGGGAAGCCGAAAAAAACAGATTAAATGGATCTAGCCAACTTTGGTCTTTCAACCGTATACGTGAGGCACTCGCTTTATTATCATTCCGTATGAGAGCTAAAGGAAAAGTATCGTGTAGTGTTAGTTTTGCCCGAGATACACTTGAGCCAGTAATGGGAAATGATGTTGCCCGTTTTTTAGACCGTATAGCCCAAGGCCTACTTTTGATAGTAGATGATCAGGATGAATTTCTTCACTTTTCACATGAAACCATTCAGGAATATTTAGCTGCAGAGTATCTAGTAAACCATCAAGACGCACTAACTAAGGATTTATTAGAAGATAAATCAGGCAAGAAAACTAATAACTGGGCAATGCCACTTGTTTTTGCTTTTGAACTTATTCATAACCCATCTAAAGAGTTTCTACAAAGTGCTTGGATTGTCGAACCTATGTTAGTGGCAGCAGCAATACGTGATAGTAAGCGACTTGCTTCATTGGATATATCTGTACATACAGATCTTTGGTTGCGTGGTGTATTACGTGTAATGAGAGGAGAAGATGCAACAGCTGAAACGCGAGAACTTTCCTATGTATCACACTTGCCCCCTAAATATCCTTTACCGAACGTTTTAGTCGCATCATTACAAGGCACACCATTTTGGTATTCTGGTCAGACTCATGAAGAGGGTTCGGTTCGGTTGGAACGGGTGCAGAATTTAATTTTTGACCGGAGTTCTATGTGGGTTGAATTATTGCCCCACCTTAGCAGTGGGAAATTAATTAAAAAAAAGGATATAAGTCCTGCACAACAAGTACTGATAGGTGAAATTAAAGGCAAGGATGCCAATACAGCACTTGAAAATGCAACGGTAGCAGAGCTTTGCACTTTATTGCGTTATAAAAAAATCCCAAAGTCCTATTTTATATCTCATTGGGAAGAGGCTCTGCAGAAAAGTGATGATACTCAGGTGCATCTGGACCTTATCGCACTGCTACGAACAAATGCGAAGCTAGGAAAACAAGAACAAGTGAAGCTTTCTGACTTTAACAACGAACAGAAAGCGCATTTATATAAAATGGGTAAAAACTGGAAACTATCCCTAAGATTACTTAATATTCTTGTACGAGAAAGAATATTAACGGTAAAAGATATTCGTGATGAACCAGGACGTCTTGAAGACATCATCTCAAATACCTCTTCTATGAATGCTTTTAGGTTTATGAAAAATGGAATTATTAAACAGGAGGATATTCCAGAAAATAGGCTCAGAGAGATTTTAAGTAAAATGGAACCAAAATTTGTTACCGAGTTAAAAAATAAAGGATTTTTATCTAGCCAAGAGGCGTTAATATCACGAAGAAATAAGAAATATTTAATTGCAGGGCTTGTTAAAAAAGAGTCTCGTGAGTATATTGCTGCCGAAATTACAGGACGGAAATGGGATGTTGTCGTGTTAAAAACCTTTCCAGATAGAAATTTCGGATTCGTTAAGTGCGTGAGCTTTAATGAGGATATTATTTTTTGGTTAGATAAAATAGATAACCCTAATAACAAAACTTTAGTTAAAGGAGATAAATTGCAAGTATTTATAAAAACTCAGTTCAACAATAAAAAAGAAATATGGGGATTTATTGTTACGTCTGGATACATTTTAGAAAAATTTTCAGAACCAGCATAAGACTAAACAAGTCTAAACCTTTTAGCTGAGAATTTTATATGAAATGCACAATTTTAATGATTATTCACTCTAATCGACTGTGGTCCTTCAGAATAATATTTGTCATGAATGCTAAGGGATTCTCCTGAAATGATGCGTTGTGCTTCAGCCATATCAAAAGCATAGATATGAGCTGAAGCTATGTAACCACGCATTCCACCCGTTGCAACTGAACACCTTGCTGCAATATCCGCTTGAAGTTTTGCCAAAGCAAGAAAGTTTGCGTATTGTCGACCAAAGACATTTTGACTTCTGAAAAAAAATTGTAATTCAAGTTTTTCTTTACGAATTTTGGCATCTACTGTCGTAAGGCAAGGTAAATTTGGTGACTGGTTACCTGGAGCTAACAAACCAAATGTGGCCGATTTAGCTTCTCGTTTAGATTGTAGACGCTCAACTAACCACTCGAATTGATCAATTCCGAAGTTGTCAAAAATTTGAGCACCATATGTAAAGGGACGATCAGGCATTTTAACACCCTTAGAAAATTTTTTGAGCGTTCTAGCTATAACGACTGGGTCACCGAATTTAAAAATTATTTCATCATGGCATAGCGGCTTTGATATTTCTATAGTTAAGCCAATAATTTCATAAATATCAATGTCTTCATCATGATGAATTACTCCATTTTGGATTACTTTCTGCATGCAATTAAGCCAACATTCACCGATTGTGTCTGAATATACTAATTTACTCTCAGGTGACTGTTTCATTATGTTTTTTATTTCTGTATTGAACGGTTAATTATGCTTTTAAAGCATCCTTAATTATATTGCTATCTACCGTATCCCCAAAACACTCTATTGGGTTCCCCAGATTTTCAAAGTAACCTTTTCCATTAGGTTCATCCATAAAACTATCATGTTCTATTCGCTTCAAATGCCTATAATCGCCCTCTAATGTACGGCTGGCAATAAAAGTTGATTCGACAACGTGACCAATCACAGATATAGGGAAATCCAGTTTGCAGGCTATCTGTTCTGCTTCCATCATCTTTTTCTGGGGAATTGCATAAAGGTATTGCCAATCTCCGCCTGCTAAGGTTAGCTGCATAGGGCGCAGCCCCATTTTTTTTGCCAAATCATTGAGGTCTGGATTGATAGGGAGTTTACTTTCATCGATTACAGCGCCAACGCCGCTAGCATTACAAATACTGAATATAGTACCAGATAGCCCGTCACTAATATCCATGCATGCATTGGCAACTCCAGCATCAGCAAAGGCACGGCCAAGTTCGAAAGGAGGGTGTTGATTGATTAGAGCATCTTCAAGTATGCAACGAGTTTTATGGTTTAAAGTTAATTTTTTTTTAAACGCAACCGAACCGAGTAACATAGAGCCTAAATAGCCGGTAACCACCAGTGCATCACCTTTTTGTGCAGTTGATCGCATCAGTCTTTTGTTTTTATGGGCTATTCCCGTTACCGTCACTACCATTGCAAACTTAGGGTTCTTTTTAGTATCCCCCCCAGTAACAATAGCTCCGTAACGAGTTGCCGCGCGTTCAACTCCCATCATTACCTCTCGTACAAAGCTTACTTTTGTATCAGGGGGCATTAGAAGTGCAACTGTCACTGTTTTTGGACAGCCTCCTGCCGCAACGACATCACTTATTGCATGCGAAACACCAAGGTCGCCAACGCATTCAGCTCCAGATAAGCCAAGTTGATACGCGATGTTAAAGCCTGAACGATCTGTGTTAATAACAAGAACTTCTTCATCGGTAATGGATATATCGACAAATGCAGCATCATGACCGAAGCCATCAAGTAGCAAGTTTGAAGGATGTAATGAGTCAATTATTTCGCGGACAATAAATCTCTCACCAACTTCATCTAGTGTTTTCATATCATCGATATTATTTTTCATTTTACCGGATTCATTGTCTTAAAGGGTTTCAAGATAAATCATTATAGTGTATTGGTGTACTTTTTTTGAATAATGGCTTAGATATTAGAAGTAAATAGAGGGGGTATGCAGACATATATTTTTATGAAACTTTAAAAATTTGATTATGAATTGCGTTTAAATCATGTAGGGGAAAATTAATAAATCCCCATAATGTATTAAGCGGAGCTAGAATGGCTAATTTTCATAAAAAAGTTTTGATACTAAGGAATATACTTTCTGGAAATGCAGAAGGAGAAGTATCTGATGATGACTTTTTTGGTTTATTTGATTCAGTCACTGAAAAGCTTTTCCCAGTTGATTTGCCTAGAAGAGAACAACTAAGAGAATTGATTTATACAGGAAAAGTAAGTATTGGAACATCAATATTAACTAATATTGATAGCGAGCAAACGCTTAATGCCTGCACCGTCTTAGATACTGATTTACATCAGGATTTTAATAAGCTTAAAAAGGAAATTGAACAATCCTCTATCGCAGGTATGGGCGTTGGGTTTTCGCTTAACTCTACCGATGACCCCGCTCAGACACTTTATAAATTAAATAATATATTACAGAATGTTAATTCAAAGTGTCGCCGCCCAGTAGCAGGCATTACAAACCTAGATGCTTCTCATCCGAAAATCATGGACTATATAGGCGCAAAAAGAGAAGCTGATTTTGGGAGTTTTAAATTCAATATTTCGGTGTCGGCAGGTGATGCTTTTATGCAAAGCATTATCAATAAAACAGCATCAGAAAAGGATAGTGCCATATTTTCTGCCATTGCAGAGAATATGCATTATTCAGGTGAACCTGGGCTACTTTTTTTAGAACGAATGCAAGCTCAAAATCCTGTTCCTGATATTAAATTTGAAAGTTTTTCACCTTGTGCAGAACTACCTATGGGTAAAGGAGAGGCGTGTCAGTTTAGTTATATTAATTTAAGTCAGATGATAATCAAGGACAGTAATAATAAAAAAGTGATAAATTTTGACTCAATTGTATGTGCTAGTAAGGTTTTAACCAGAGCATTAGATGAGTCCGTGCAAATAAGTATTGATAATGCTGTATTTGATACTAAGGTATTAAGCTCAAAAAGAAGAATTGGGATTGGCGTTTGTGGTTATGCCGATTTATTAACTGAACTAGGTGTTTGTTATGGCTCAATCGAAGGTAATCTTATTTTACAAGAAATACTCACGCTAATAAACTTTTCCTCAAAAGAAGAAAGCATGCTCCTAGCTGCTGAAAAAGGGGCTTTTAGTGCTTTTTCTAGAAGTAAATATGTAACGGACAGACAATTTATTATGCGCTTTGCTAAGCAAGGCTCTATTGCTCATGAAAGCTGGCAAGCTCTTAATAAAGATATATTAAAGTTTGGCTTGAGAAATAGCTCAACTATAGCGCTACCTCCAACGGGTAACTCTTCATTGTTAGTTGGCGCATCTAATAGTATTGAGCCACATTTTTCTTTAATTAACCCATTTACAAAAGCCCCAATTAAAACTGCGGTAAATTTGGTTCAGGAGACAATGGGCTGGGATGAAGAAAAAACCACAACGATGCTAAAAACATATAATGATAATGATGAAAATAGCTTAGCTAATAATCACTTCTTGGCACAGAGACTTAGAACTGCGACTGAAATTACTCCTCAAGAACACTTAAGTGTTGTGGTAGCTGCACAGCCTTGTATTGATGATGCAATTTCAAAAACAATTAATATGCATAATTCGGCTACCCCAGAGGATATTTCTGACATATTAAAACAGGCATATCAGGAAGGAGTAAAAGGGATTACTATTTTTAGAGCGGGGTGCCTAAGTGAACGAAAAACCTTTAAAAAAGGAGGGGTTGTTGAGGGTAATTCACGCCTACATGAATGAAAAAAATTATAGTTGTTTTGATTATAATGAAGTGACTTTTCAGTTTTCATTAATAGAAATTCAATTGGGTTTAATATATCTTAAATTATGTGTCCGGTTTAGTGTAGCTTCATCAAATGTAGAAGTTAGAGTGTATGATAATTAGCCCCATAGATAATGATTTGTTATGTTTCATTCCTCAGCAAGTTTAACCAACTATTTTAGTCGGCTTAATGTGACGTTATAAAATTTTGAAAGAATAAAATGCCTTAAAAAGTAGGTAAAACCCTGTTTTTTAAAAGGAATCAAAAGCCCCGTTTCTGGTCTGCTTTTTATGGTTCGCACACTAAAAGGTTAACCTGTTTGTTGCCAACTTTAACAGGTTGAAAATAAGAGTTTGAGGTGACAGAGTAATGGATACGCTGTGGGGTGTTCAGTTTTTTCCTCCAGTGTCAGCTATTCAACTCTACCCGTTCATTTGAAGGAATCACATATATGAAAAATAGTAATTGCCAAACCATCTTTGATGCATTGGAAAAACAAGGTGTACAACTTACACCTGAATATAAAAACAAAGTTCAGAGTAAAATTGATAATATTGTTAGCTATGAGCCAAGGGTTGGTGTCTTTGGTAAAACTGGTGTTGGAAAATCTAGTTTATGCAACGCGCTTTTTGGCCGAGATGTTTGTGATATTAGTGATTTTGAGGCTTGTACTAGGGAACCACAAGAGGTCGTATTGTCTATTGGTGAAAAAGGCCTGAAGTTGTTAGATGTACCCGGTGTTGGAGAAAGTAGAGATAGAGATCAGGAATATGCCAAACTGTACAAAAGCTTATTACCTGAACTTGATCTTATTATTTGGGTATTAAAAGGAGATGACAGAGCCTTTACGTCAGATGAATCGTTTTACAAAAAGCTTGTAAAACCTTATATAGACTCTGGCAAGTCATTTTTTATGGTCATAAATCAAGCGGATAAGATTGAGCCATTTAGAGAATGGGATGAAGAAAAACGGAGCCCTGGAATAAAACAAGCACAAAATATTGAAGGTAAGCGCAGAGCTGTTTCTGGATATTTTGATTTGCCTTTAGATCAAATCATAGCCGTATCTGCCAACGAGAGGTTTGGGCTAATTGATTTAGTTGACTCTATTGTTCACTCTTTACCAGACGATAAAAAAGCAACTGTATTACGTGAAGTAGAGGAAGGGAATAGGTCTAAAAAGGCAGAAAAAGAAGCAGATGATGGATTAGTCAAAACCATTATAGATATAGCTGTAGACTTTCTTCCAGTCCCTGATGCCGTAAAAGAGCCTGTAAAGAAAGTATTAAAAACCGTATCTGAATCAAAAATATGGCCGTGGAACTGGTTTTAATATGAATATATCAATTCAATATGAGGGTGAACTTGATGAATTAATATTACTACACCCGACTTTTTCATCATTAAAGCACTCTGAAATAGCAAAAACAGATAAGCGCAGCTGGTCTCGTAGGGGAGAAGCTTTAACATATGATATACAGACAATGTTTATAGGAAAAACAGGGTATGGGAAGTCAACTACAGTTAATAAATTCTTTGGAAGCTCAATAATGCAGACTAGCGATATTGAGTCATGTACTCGATCAGCTCAGAGTTTTGAGTTTAAAATCAGTGATGAACATTACTTTTCATTTGGAGATCTTCCTGGTATAGGTGAAAATCAGCAAAGAGATGAAGAGTATCTTTCATTGTATTCAAAACTTATAAATAAAACAGATGTTGTTATTTATGTACTTAGAGCTGACATGAGAGATTTTTCAATAGATGAAGAGGTATGCAATAAATTATTTTCTCAATATGAGAAAAAAAATGTTATTTTCGCTGTAAATTTTTGCGATAAAGTAGAACCTATTAATAGGTCGCTACCATTCAAGCCGACACCAGATCAGCAAGTTAACATTGATAAAAAAGTTAGTTTAGTAAAAGAAATATTTAACTCTGTAAATGCAGTTATCCCTTATAGTGCAGAAACTGGCTGGAATATTAGATTGCTCGGAGAAGAAATTATCAATGTGATTAGTAACTCATCAGAAATAAACATACAGAAAACTTACTGATGTTACGTAAATGCGTAGCTAACAAGGCTATACAATCGGACTCTGCAGCTGTCACGCCGTTGATGTCGGCGTTATTTATTTTCTGCGAAGGTAATAGCAGAAAAGAAAACCCTTAGTTGAAAGAGCTGAAGCTGAGTGCTGTGAAGCCAGATTGATTTGAAAACATGTAAACTGACGCGGTGAACACCATCCTGTGAAAAGAATGATTTTCTTTTTCCAAGTCGGTAGTGAAAACAAGAAAAAGCCAAAGAGCTGAAAGAGCATGAGCTGAGTTCTAATATTTGCCAAATATGGTGTAGAAAAAAGAAATGCTGACGATTGCCACGGCACTTAATTGAAGAAAAAAAGACAAAAAGAAACAGAGCTTTACTTTTTTGCTATAACGACCAAAATCATCTTGCCTTAATTCTTCTAATACGAAGTTTATCTTGCTGGAAATAAGTCAGCACCCTACGTAGTTATGAGGCTGAATATAGCAAGTTATTTTAATGGTTATTCCAGTAAATATAATTTTTCGACAAGCAGGCTTGGGGCGGTAGCTGTCTATTACTTGATGTTCCAGTTTTTAATTATTGCTTTTGTGAAACACTAGTTCCCACGCGCTGCGTCACTGCCATTAAGTTAAGAGTTTATTGCTTAATAATCAATGAGCTATACTGTTGGGTTAGATTTTTTAGCGAAGCAAAAAACGTAACCCAACAACTTGCTGATTTATGGGGAATTGTCGGGTTACGTTATCGCGCTTTGCTTGATAAGCTAACCCAACCTTGTATAAGTTATTGTTTAACATGAGTTTATACCTTAACTTAATGGCAGTGACGCGCTGCGTGGGAACTCAGATGCGACGCGCCTGCGTCATATAATTGAGTAAGAAATGCCGTTGTTATTCTTCTTGATGCTCTACGCTGGCGCGTATAAAAACTGCTACCACGCAGCGCGTGGGAGCCAGATGCTACCCCTCCAGTTTTCAGTGTTTTCTAAATTCAAGTAAAAAAACTGGAACATCGAGTATTAGTAAAAATAAAATATTTTATTTTTTACACCACACCACATTATGAATTCCTTTGATGCCATGATGTATTATTAATACGCACTAAAAACAATATATTTTTAGAGACGCTTGGTTTTTAACCTGTTTTTTGTTTATAGCAATTTTTGTTTTTAAATTTCCTGCAATATGTTTTTTTACTCTTTATTTGTTTAGAGTGATTAAAGCGCCATGCAAATTTGGCAACGTGGTTATTGGAATAAGACATAATTAATTTTTTTAAAAGTTAGAAAATTTTTTTTGATTGGCAAAATCATGAGCAATAGCCCAACCAATGCTCTCTGTAATAGCAAATGCAGTACTTGCATTTAAAGCATTCCCCCATACAGGAACCCAGCCAACTAGAACCTGAGAAAGCCCACGACCAACCATCGTAGCCGTATAGGTGGCTAATGCTGTTTTAGCAGAAGATTCAGAAATCTCAATATCAAAAACAAACCCAAGCGAAGCAATCATACTGACTTGTAAGGGGACAATAACGGCACTATCTGAACCAGGGATTTGAGCCAAACCTCCGCCAGCTACCGCGCAAGCTGAAGCAGATGCATGAATAATTGCATGGGATGAGGATCGTTGTGAATCACTTAATGACGCCATATAAACACCTTGAAATAGGTTGAAAAAATATATTTTATTTATCAGCTAGGAACTTATGGATATTAATAAATCCATAAGTTCTTGTATGATAATTTGGTGGCTAAGCTACTAATGGAGCAGCATTTTTACTGCTAATATTTATGGAGCAATTACTAACATAATTAAAGTGGTGCATTGAAAAATACATTTAAGTGATCTTTAGTAATATTTATCTCTCTAATACCATTAGATTTATTTAATTGCCCAGTTACTGCATTAACAACTTTAATAACCGAATAGACCGTTATGATGGTTGTTACAACGGGAGCTGCGGGTCCCAGTAGAGGTGCTGCTGCTGGAATTGATCTACGTACTAAGGAACTGGCAAGTAAGGTAGATGGCATATATTTCTCCAAAAAGTAATTAATCTATAGTCTCTTAATTGATAAATATTTATCTTATGAATGGTAAAGGGTCATCGATGCTGCTATTTATGGCTTAACATTGTTATTCATAATGTCTTTGATTTTTTGGTTTCTTTTACGGTTCTTTCTTTGATACTGAATTGCTGCAGAAAGTCCGCCCACTAACGCCCCTCCTGTAGCAAATGTTGCCACGACAGGTGTTGCAACTACGGTTGTAGTTGTTGCACCAACTGTAACCATTCCCCACAAGATAGTGCTAGGAATTGTAACGGTGCTCATACCAACTCCAGAAACTATTGCAGCACTAGCGCTAACTGATGCAGATTTAATAGCACCGCTTAAAGTTTTTATAATGAACTCTTCTTTCATTTAATATCTCTTATTGTTTGAGTCGATACTACAGATTCATGTAGCTTCATTGCTTTTTGAACTTCACGGATAATAATTTCAGAAAGCTCATCTTGCCGCTGGATATTACGTTTGTCAGAGAATAAACCTTTAACTGAGCCAGCTATAAAACCGAACTGTCCTAGTTTATCGCCACTTAATTGTACATACTCATTAATCACCGGAATATTGAAGGTCAATATATTATCAAGAGTCTCTCCAATTACTAGCCCTAGAACAGAATAGAACAAAGTATTAGGATATTTAGACGCATACTCACCAACGATTGACAATATATTTTTCATGAAATCTGCGCGATTATTTGGGGGAACTTTGTCAGCCAAGTCTAGTAATAATTGTTTAATATGTTCAGGTATGTTATTTAAATCTATATTCATTTTTTTATTCTCAATAAGTAATGTTGCATAGGTATGTAACGCAAATTAGTTGAAGATTTTTAAAAAGTATAAAATAAATATTCAGTTTTAATATCATTTTGCAGATAATCTGTTCGTGTAGGGAGGGTAGGTTAGAAATGATTAGTAAGAGTGAATAGTTAAAACTTCAGTTCATACAATGAAAATAACGTAAGTTAGTTGAAGGGTTTTAAAAAATATTAAATTTGGATATAAGTTTTCAGCTTATCTGTTTGTGTAAACTAACCATGATGATTAGTAAGAACGCATAGTGACTATACCGGCCTAAGGTAAATAATTCGGTTAATAAAAAGATGCTCTTTCCCACGAAACGCTTAAATGTTTCAGAGTATCTGAAACATTTAAGCGTGATTTTTTTTGAATAGAAATTGTGACTTAAAGGAAAATAAAGTTTACTGAGTGATTTTCCCCACAAATACTATTGGGATAAGTATGAGCTTAGTTTGCTGCTCAGCTTACTGGATTCAAAAGACATTAAATATTTTGAAAAAGAGGTTTACTTGAAAGTTTCGTAGCAAAGGATTCAGTTGCCCCATATACCGAGACGCTTGTGTTTACCTATAATGTCTATTTAGTTTAATAGTTGAAAAGGATAAATTTGTGCAAATACAGCTAGACAATCCTGCCAGTTATTAGTTTTTGTCGCCTGATGTAACTTTTCAAGTAATACATTTGCAGAAGGATACTCATCAGTTGTCGTATCTAGGGCTGCTGCTTTTAAAAAAATAATGCTGGAGTTATGCCATGACTCTAAATTACTGATAATTTCCTCTATGAGATGCTGTGCTTGGCTAGGTGTTGAAAATAATATGGGTAATAAGTAGCAACTCTCAATAAAATAGCGGGCAGAAATCAGCTCATTTACAATATCTTCCAACTCAACTTTATTTGCCTGCTTAGCGATAAATCGGGCAGCGATGATAACTGCTTTTGGTAATACTTTCTCATCGCTTAACTTATTAATAGCATCCATATCCTTATTCCACATAAGTGATAGCTCATTCATCTTGCCAGTACGTAAAAATAAAGCCGACCACCCCATCGATAAATACGGATTAAAAGATTCATTAATAACGGCTGATTGTTGATACCAATTTTCAGCTTCAGCATAGGAACCTTGCAATAAAAAGCTGTGGCCTAAATAAATAGCAGTTTTATTATCTGTACTAGACTCGGTATCATCATTTTGATGTTGCCATGATTTAGTAAAAAGTCTGACCGCTTCAGCGTAACAACTCTGGCGAGCTTTTATTTCGGCGAGACGCCCTGATGATTTAAATATTTCAGAAGTATCACCTACCAGAATGTGGATATCTAGCGCCTTTTCAGTTAATATTGCAGCCTGATCAAGGTAACCTAAATCACTTAAAACATTTGCACAATTACGCATTAGACGTGCTTGATTAACCTCGCTTAAGCGATCAATATACGGGTATTCATTAGCATAAAGTTGCAAAGCATAAGTAAAATTTCCATCGTAATAAGCTAATCGACCTTGATGATGATTCCACATACCCGCATCTAAATCTTTATCACTGATTCCGTGTACTAGACTGAGTAATGAAGTTAAAGCTTGTTGCTGTTCATCTAGTGCAGTTCTTCCTTGATTAATTAGGCCTTGCTCAGTTAGACAATAAGTTTTTTCTGCGCAAAATAGTACTTTGTAAATTTGCCCAACTTGAGAATGCTGAGCGCTAAAGTCTGACCATAAAACATCCATTTCCTGGGTGCTCAACAGGCGTTCATGCAAGCGACTAATCATTTCTAAAAAATCATACCCTTGCTGTAAAAGAGTTGAGCCAACATTAGGCTTTTTACCTAAAACTCCACGGTCATGAATAACACGAGTACGGGCATCATCCCAAGCTTTAAACAATCGGTTTTCAGGAGCAAAAATTGATAATTGATCATTTTCAAATAAAGCGAAACAAATCACCTGATATAAAGCTTCATAGCTTAAAAACTGTTGAACCTTTTTTACAATATCTTCCTTCGTATATTGAGAGCTTATATCCTTTTCTGTCATTAGTTTGCATGCAACCATAAGCTCTGCTAATAAAATGGGGTTATCAGCAAGCTGTTTGTCTGGGTTGCTTGGCGTAAAAGCAGCCCACAGCTTGCCTGGCAAAAATTGTTCATCAAAATTTGCGTATTTAATTGAGCATACTAAGGAATCGTCAGAACAAGCTTTTTGCAAATATGGGCTTAAGAAATTACCAGTACTACTTTCAGAGCTAAAGCTAAGCGTTAAACCAAGTTGTAAACGACCTGTAAACTCTACGCTTTGCCTAGGCAGGTTTGCAAGAGGTGCTTGAATGGGGAGAGGAAACGGCCAATGCATTATAAAACCTCCTTTAAGTTAAAAAAATACACATTGTCACTAATTTCGTACTGAGTAATGAATGTTGAGTCACCCAGATGCAATTGATTCAAAATTGTAGCACCTAAATCAGATAAACCAGGCCATGCCTTATCATGGGCAGTGGGTAAACCATATTTCTCTAGCTGGTAAGTCTTAAATAGTTGCTGACTAGAAAGCGCATCAAAACGATTGATAAAACTCTTATCTTTCCATTTTTCTAATGACTGACTGAACTGATTACGTAAAGAAGCATGAAAAGTACGCTCATCCATAAGAACACGTCCATTTATATTTGTTTTAAGCTGTTGGCCTGCACGTTGGGCTGCAAGATTATTCTCACTTTCTGATCGGCGGTCAAAGCCTAATAACAAACAATCAGATGGTTCTATAAATGGCATGATAGAGGCCATCAATAAACCGTAACATTGCCCTAAGGCACTGGAGGCATCTTTACTAGAGTCCAGGTGATCCCATATTTGGGATGCATTCTTTGTATATAAGCCCATTGTTGATAAATGTGTATGATTTGCTAGCCAATTTAAATTTCCGTTTAGTTCCTGATAAAGTTCAGGACTAGGTTTTCCTAGTTTCATAGCATCAATGCTATGATGAAAGTTACTTTTATTAGCGAATTCAGGTAACTGCTGTAAAGGAGAGCTCATAATAGCCTGGATGCTGCGACCTTTTAGCATTTCAGAAAAAACCGGTTGCCAATCACTGAGCCGGGCGAATACGATGGAAAGCCCTAATTTATTCCTTGTTGAAGTCTCATAATCCCAATTACCGGTTTCATCACCAATTGCCAGCCATATATTGTTTGGATTGTTAGGTAGTTCTATAACAGATTTTTTAGTAGAAGCTTTTGATTGGGCTTTGGTTCTGTTATGGGGGGAGTGAGGTGAATGTGATTTATGAGAGGGTGGAGAAGATACTAGAGACTTGAGCCGCTCTGCACATAAAACCATTAAACTGGTGTACATGATTTTATTAAGAACTTGAATTGTTGGCGATGAAGCCTGCAATACCTGTTTAATCGTATCGTTTGATTGCCTCCAATGCCTGGCTGCGTTTGGTGTACGCAAGAGTTCGATTGCTTTTTTTAATTGTTGTAGTCCATCTAAATCATTACCTTTCGGCTGCCAAAGCAATAATGTTTTGGCATCTGCATCAGAGACATTGAGCTCTTTTAATAAAGAAATTTTTAATGCCGCCTGTTCATCTGTATTGAGCAAGAGGCTCAGTAATTTGAAACTGCTGCTAATAATATTTTGATCTTCGATAGACATAATTATTTTTTTGTAAAAAGAAAAAATTCCGTATATAGACTAATCATTATCCATAACCTCATGGCCTATTAAAGCCCCATAAAAACTTAGTTACAAGGTTCTTAAAAGTATAGTCTAAGCGGAGTGTTTTTAATATGTTTTATGCATTAGCCACCAATGTGGATAACTAGATTTTCCATCTAAAAAATGCACCCACTCACTGAATTGTTTTTGTAATAAAGAGCGATAATTGGCTTCTCGGTTATCTGCTCCAGACATCATGTTTTCCCACGCATTCAATATAATAGCGCGGCGCTGATCTTTAATTCGGCAACTTTTATCGGCTGTAATAACAAAATCATCAGTCGAATAATGTTTTAATAACAAACGTACCACTAACCGATCCACAATAGGGCGAAAGGGTTCCATTAAATCCAAAATAAGTGCAGGTTGACCATGATCAGGCTGGTGTAAGAAACCAACATAATTATCCAAGCCATAACTATCGGCCAATACTGATAACTCGCCTTGTAATAATGCATACGCAAATGATAGCAATGCATTAACAGGGTCAGGAGCTGGGCGACGTTGACGCGTATCAAAGTCAAAGTCAGAATCGGCCAGTTTGTGTCGGATAGCTGCAAAATGTTGAATAGCTGCCTGGCCTTCATAACCTCTCAGTTCATCTAATGAGCTACATTTTTGTATGCGGATAAACAAATGCTTCACGCTATATTTGTGATGCAATGACCAATCATATAATAAGCGCTGTTGATTATGCACTTTTGCATAAATCAGATCTCGCGCTAAAGGTAGAGCAATTTCTGAATGTTGCATAACTTCATATTGCTTGGCTCTACGTAATACTTGAGCACCTTGGGCGTGACCTGATTTAAGTTGACCTTGTAGGTAACCATTTTGACTGCAAAATAAAGTGACTATTTTATGTTTAAATAATGCTTTTAGTGCTGCTCCAGTAAAGTGTACCTGGCTGGTAATAATAATTCGCTGTAATTGAGCTAATGGATAGGCTCGTTCAGTTTTATCAGTTTGTCGAACAATTAATTGCTGTTGATAAATGGCTAACTGGCAGCCGTGTTGATCAATATATAAGTGTGACATAGAAAAGCTCCTAGTTTAATCAATAATCCAGCTTAAGCGTGTGATTTGGCTCGGTGAAGGAAGACTACCAACTTCATTGATTTGAAAGCAATGAATAGCATCTTGATTATCAAGCTGTATGCTATTTAAAGCGTAACTAATTTCTTTATGTTGTTTAGCCAGTAGAGAGCATAAGAAAACGGATTTTTGCAGAGGAATCCCGTAGCCGTTTAAAAAATGGTTAAGCGAACGCCGTTTTTTATTATCGGAAATATCGTAAGTAATCAAGAATTCACGTTCAGTTTGGCTGGGCATCGTATCAACCTCTCATTGGGTGGGATACTTATATAACGCAAGAGCAGCCATGATTTTTAAAAAAATGTAGGAAAATTATTAGAATTTAAAATCCCCCATGATAAGGCCCTTTCAACGGGCAAGCTGTCTAGACGATACTGCGACTATGTCTGTTGCGGATGTATTTCTTCGTCACAAAGCCCTTTCAAGGGGCAAGCTGTCTAGACCGGTATGGAACCAATTATCGTTGAGAAACCTGTGTATGTGTCACAAAGCCCTTTCAACGGGCAAGCTGTCTAGACAGCCCCCTCTGCATACCTTGGTAGATGTGGTCTATAGGGGCTGTCAGTGGGATCTTTTGTAAAACTGATAGGTGGAGCCTTAATTTTAACTTTTTTACACTAAAATACAACTATTTTTTTATCTAAATCTTCTGATCCTCCTGCTCTGTAGCGAGGTTGTGTGATTATTTACATGGAAGTTTTAATATAATGTATTGTAAATTAAAGTTTTTCAGTTTTATCTAATGATTTTCATACATTGAATAAAAAAGTTCCACTGGAGTAATGTTAGGCAAATTATCAAAGAGGAATAAGACCGGAACACAGCATATTCACTACGTTATATTGGCAAATTAAGTCAATTTCTTGTTGCTTGCGTGTTTGGAGCTCTGTATCTATAGCAATAGCATGTTCCTGCCAAAAATCAACCAGATTAGTCATGCAGTCATCACGCATGATTTGGTATTTATCTAAATAATTTTTTGCTAGTTCAGGGTCTGTTTTTATACTTAATAAGATGGCTAACTCTAACCAGTAACTATCTGCATCTAAGGCACCTTCGGCCTTTGTTAAATCATTTTTCTTCTCAAAGCCTAGGATGCCTGCTAAATGAGCAAAAAAGAAACTCATGCCAGCAGGGCCTTTGTCCTTTGCGGTATCTAATTGATTGATAATGTCATCAGCATAATAGCTTAACCAGGTTTTTAAAGTCTCATCTTGTGTACGCCAGGCTGCGAGTGTCAGTGTCCGAATGGCATAAGGATGATGTTCAAATGTTTGTTTGGGTGAGGCTATGACTGCTACCTGTAAGTCTTCTATGTTTTGGGTGGTTTCGGGGCGTTCAGGGCTAACCCATGCTTGAGCATAGAGTAGTGTTGTCAGTTCTCGTAAATCAGATGAGCTGATAAGTTTAGCCGCTTTAGCCTGATAATTTTGGAATGCTCGCGTATAGTCAGCCTGACGTATAAAAAAACGCGCTTGACGATCCAATAATTTTGTTTCTCGGTCATCACTAAAGTCGCTGGTGTCATTGCGGATAGCACGATCTAGCATGCTGATTATTTGGTTGGTGGTTTGAGGCAAATTAAGGTCAATTAAAATATTTACTAATAGCCCATATAAATCAGCCAATTCTTGTTGGTTATTTGGTATGAGCTGACTATTGTAGGCATTCATCCATGCTATGCAGGCTCTTTCAAAGTTACCGTTACGTCGGAATGTCCGTGCTTGTACATAGTATTTAAAGAAACTATTCTGTGTGATGTAGCTTTGGTTGTCTTTCAGTTCACGGCGCAATTGGGAGTTGGTGTGGCTTTTATCGGTTGCCCAGCGCTCTGACAGATAGTCGCAATAATCAATAACAAGTGCTTGTGTGCTAGCTGGGAGTATTTTTAGATGCTTTAATGTCGTGTTTATCCAATGTTGTGCAGTTTGTTCCTGGCCGAGGCGGTGTTTTTGACGTAAAGACGTAAGAATATCTTTGTGCTGGTAATAATAAGCTAGGCTTAGGTGGCGATAGTCTTGTAGCGTTGTAGGAACTAAGGGCTGTAAGGCACCATAAAGGCGTAGACAACGAGCACCGCCATGCGTGCTGTTAGCATGTTGTTGCTGTTGATAAAGGTAGTCGCTTATTTTGACTTCAGCTGTATTGAATAAGTCCTTTAAAAAGTCACGCATTTTTTGGGCATCCAATTTTCCATTGGGAGCAATAATTGTTTTAGCGCCTTTTTCTAAGCATTCTTTAATAAGGGGATCAAAATTATGTTGTTCACTGGCACAGGCAATAATTAATACATTTTCAGGGAGTCTGCGGGGTAACTTTAAGTTCCAGGTTTCCCCTGAACTTGTAAGTAAGGGGCTAGTTTCGGCTTGCTCGCTGCCATGCGCTATAATCACTAAACCTTGATAACGACTGAGGTCTGTTTGTAACAGACTGGTGTCAATTTTTCTTGCGGTTTTGATCTCATTGAAGGCTGATTGTAACGGCTGTGAAAAGAACTTAGTCTCCTCCCAATGATTAAGAATTAACCATTTTTTCTGTGTTTTTTTTGAGGGGGTGCTAAAGTTTGCATAACGGATAATCTGTAGATTTTTACTCAGTAGGCGACTATTCAGTGAAAGCTCTTCCCATGCACAGTGTTGCCACTCTGTGGGGATAGAATTATGTAGATAGAGTCGCGTGTATATGTTTTCTTGTTTGCAAGTATCATTGAGTTCTTGAATAAGTTCATCTGGTAGCAGTTGGCTGGCAGGATGCTCGCCAACTGCTACTATATGATTTGGTTTTTCAGGTAGAGAAAGTGCCTGACATTTGGAAGGGCTAAGCAGGTAATAAGTCTTTCCCTCCCCCCATAAAAACAATTCATTGATATTTACTTTGCAAGTACTAATCATCATCTTTTTTGCTATTACTGGGCAATTTAAATTAACTAGATAAGTGAGGGATTCAGCTGTGCAACGGTATGCTGAGCTCGCTATTGTGTGTTTTGATAATTAAGCGGTTTTCTTTGTCGCTTTCAATCTCTACACTTACTGTTGGTTGCTCAGCACTGATAGTATGTGTTTCAGTTGCAATACCATCTTCTTCTAAAATAATTGTAAGCTCGCCATTAGACTCAGAATAGTTAAGGCTAAGCTGTAGCATACTTGGGATATCTGGGTATTCTTTTAGGCAGAGATGTAAAGGGTAATCTCGCAGTTTATAGGTATTCTCAGGCCTATTGCTGTTTTCGGTACTGCTCATGGCTTGTGGAATAAGCGTACTGGGTAAAAGAGGCGCTTGGCCTAAGTGATCGCGCAGGTCTGTCAGCATCTTTTTGCAATGAGTTAGAAAGCTCGGGGCGAGTTGTGCCAGAGCAATACGTGCAGGCTCTTTAATTGCTTTGGCAACAGTATGATACAAATTTTGATAAGTATGACGGGGGTCATTTTCATCGCCTAAAGGCGTTCCTGTAAGGACTCTATATCCATGTAGCGTATTGCGTGATGAAATAAACCCTGGGTTAGTAGTGTCATTAATAGTCTCTGTGCATAAAAATTCACTAGCTACAGCACGAATAGCTTGAACTCGTGCTAATGAAATTTGACCAATAACCTGATTGGCTTGAGGTATCCACAAACACACTGGGTTCCAAATTTGGACCATGCCAGCTAAAGGATCAAAAGGTTCATCGCATGGCTCAAGCAATACATCCCAATAATCCGCATAATCTGTATCAGGACTTACTAGCCAGCCATGCCAGAGGTCAGCACTGGCTTCTGTAGGGCTATCTAATAATACAGCTAAAGGTGACCCTAGTTGCCAATCAAGTTGCTGTTTTGGGTCCTTTACCTGATCGATACGTAGAATTTGACCTTCAGTAGGGAGTGGATCAAAGCTTGCATTTTGTGTGGCACAGCGGCGATTAATAAGATCTTTAATAAACAGAGGAGGCTCGCAAGCTATGACTTCAAAATCAGCAGGTACCGCTTCGCTTAATTCTGTGACGGCTTGTTGAATCTCTGGCTGGGAGAGTGCTGCTTTCCTAACTTTAATAGGAATGTCACTGTCTTTATCAACAAGTTTTAACAGGAGTTCGTCTGATGGCTGAAATAGGTGGTGTTTAAGCTGTGAAATGGGTGGGTACAGTGTATTATTCATGATCGTAGACTTAAATTAATATAATTAAACATTTTTACTACTTAACGCAGTAAGACAAAGTATTTTTAAAATAAGTAGCATTATTTTTCCATGTTCTTTGCCTAAATTAATTTTAAGAGTGTTAATAATCCAGTCACCTAATAAGGTTTGATGATAATCTTTGTAAGAGTCTGACTTTTTACGGGTAATACCCAGCAGTCCTGCTTTGTAATGATAGGAACTGATTTGGTAGCGTTTTGCTAGTGCATTTAATGCTAGTGCCTCTTGTGAGTCTGGGCAAAAATGTAAGCTTAGGTATTGTTGCGCCCACTGCTCAAGACCGCTATAAAATATTTTTGCACTTTGAGACAAATGCTCAAGAGTCATGCCGTATTCATCTAATAATTCCGTTTCATCTAATGTGCTAGCCTCTTCATTTGTTTTTTCGGCATAATCGTCTTTTTCAGTACTGCTATTTTTTTGCCTATTTTTTTCATTGCGTGATTTTAATTGATCCGATAAAAAGCATTTATATATGGTTTTTATGTAACCTGCATGAATTTTTTTATCTGTTTTTTTACTGGTTTTAGTGAATACCTTTTCTATAAAACACTGTTGTATATAGTCTTCATGATCAAATTCAAGACTGTTTATTATCGGCAATCGATAATTTTTTAAAATACTAAAAACCAGTTGATAAAGCTCGGTCCACTCTGTTTCGGTTAAATGCTCACGATTAAACCATAGTTGATTTAAAGTGTCGGTATGCTGTGTTGATGACATAAATAAAATCCTTTTTAAATCTAGTTTTTTAACCAGTTAATAATGTTAATGCGTTCAGAATGTGTGACGGCAGCTGCTTTAGAGTTACTATTGATGTCAATTATTTCATAACGATAACTGAGATAACTATCACGCTGGTCATTTTTTTTACACCACTCTACTTCAGTTAAATGGTAAAAAGCGGCACTTGGCTTGCTGGTAGACGGCAAAATAACCATGCTATTAGCATGCTTTTTTATGCTCAGTACTGGGCGGCTATAATTAGGGGTTTTTCGATTTGAACCAAACAGTAATTTTTCTTGCTTTACCCAGTACAGAAACCCATCTGCCCATGAAGGAAGTTCAGAAGGGGAAATTACGGGGGGATTTTGTAAACTATTTTGCCTAAACATAAATGGAAAATCTCCTTATGGAACAGATTGAAATAAAAAATATTAAGTCAGAATCGAACATTGATATGAACTACGATCAGCGTTAATCATAGCCGTTTTTCCTAACATATTTAAAAAAGTGTTGTTATAGTGCGTTAGTATTATAAGGCAATTGTTATGAACGCTGAAAAAAAATCCAAACCACAGGCTGTGTCTATCGCGCCTAAACCCGCACCGGCAACCAGTGAGGGGCACGATGAATTGCTGAACCCAGGCACGCCCTTTAATGCGGATTGGGTCAATGACATTCGAATCAATCAAAGTGC
>ENA-OSET01001399-OSET01001399.1-sediment-metagenome-genome-assembly--contig:-NODE-1399-length-25117-cov-6.005351_pt1 | contig 25117 bp, 11 predicted proteins | sample MGYA00237882_ERZ534229 | MGnify/ENA primary metagenome ERZ534229 (study PRJEB26408, sample SAMN06266212) | sediment metagenome | isolation source: Hudson Canyon methane seep mesocosm | place... | reverse complement strand
ACCAAGGCACTATTTATTTAAAATCATTTACAAATCGCTAGATGATACCAGCCCATATACCTTGCCGAGCTCTACCTGATCTGTCCTGACACCCCATTTCATTGTTTACCTAGCGCAACCTTATTGGCTGTTTTTTGAGAAAAAAACACATGAGTACAGCTTCAATGACGGCGACGAACGCCTCAACTTTTCAACAGCACAGTCACCCTATTCAAAGTCGTGATTTTATTTTAAACCTGCTTAAAAATTCGAATAAGAAACTCAACAGAGAGCAGTTAAGCAAAGCGCTTAAACTATCCAGTCCTGAACAAAAAGAAGGCTTACGCCGCCGATTACGTGCCATGGAACGTGATGGACAAGTTATTTATGAAAACCGTCAAGGATACAGCCCAATTAATCCTGAAGACCTTATTCTTGGCCGTGTGATTGGCCACAAAGACGGCTTTGGTTTTTTAACGACTGGTACGCTTGGTGATGATGTCTTTTTACATCACACACAAATGCGACAGGTATTTGATGGTGATCGGGTACAAGCACGTATCACCGGTACCGATCATAAGGGACGCAAAGAAGCCGCCATTGTGAAAGTGCTTGAACACAATACCTCTCAAATAGTGGGGAGACTGAAATACGAAAATGACAGCTACACCTTGCAAGCTGAAAATATCCGTATTACTAACCAGATTAATATAGACCCAAAGCACTTGAACGGCTCAGTCGAAGGTCAGTACGTCATGACCTCGATTATAGAACAGCCTCGAGCCTTTAAGAACGCATCTGCCAAGGTCACAGAAATACTAGGTGACTCGATGGCCCCGGGTATGGAAATTGATGTAGCGATTCGAAGCCATAACATTCCCTTTTTATGGCCGAATAAAGCATTAGACCAAGCTAAACATTTGGGCTACGAAGTGGCGGAATCGGATAAGCAACACAGGGTCGATCTCAGACACCTGCCCTTTGTCACCATTGATGGCGATGACGCACAGGATTTTGATGATGCGGTATATTGTGAACCTGCTAAACAAGGGGCTTGGCGCTTGTTTGTAGCGATTGCTGACGTGTCCCACTACGTTAAACCAGATAGCCCCTTAGACCAAGAAGCCCAAACACGTGGCACCTCGGTCTATTTTCCTGGCCACGTGGTACCGATGTTGCCAGAATCACTCTCTAATGGCTTATGCTCATTGTTACCTAATACTGATCGCTTGGTGATGATATGCGAGATGAATATCAACCGCGCAGGTAAGATGACTTCCTACCAGTTCTCGGAAGGTCTTATTCACTCTCATGCAAGGCTGACTTATCATCAGGTCAATACCTTACTTAATGCACCACAATCTAAAGCAGGCAAAAGACTATCCCGTCAACACGCTAAGGCCGTACCTCACATCGTTTCACTTCATGACGTGTATGCGATGCTAAAAAAAGCACGTATAGCGAGAGGCTCTATCGATTTTGACAACCAAGAAGTGCAGTTCAAATTTAATGCTCAAAAGAAGATTGAACAGATTAAACCGATTACCCGAAATGATGCCCATAAGTTAATTGAAGAATGTATGCTGTGTGCAAATGTCGCGACAGCGCAGTTTTTGCAAACACTAAAGCGACCCACCCTGTACCGAGCCCATGAAGGCCCACAATCCAAAAAACTGGATAAGCTACGAGAATTTCTGTCGGCCAAAGGTTTGAAATTAGCCGGTGGTGATAAACCCTCCCCTTATCATTTTGATCAGGTAATTAAAAAACTTGGCCAACGAAATGATGCAACCGCCATTCAAACGATGATGTTGCGTTCACTGAGCCCGGCACAATACAGCACTAAAAACCAAGGACACTTTGGCTTAGCCTATAAGGCTTATGCGCACTTTACCTCGCCGATTCGTCGTTATCCTGACTTGTTAGTTCATCGTGCTATTCGCGCAGAAATCAGACAAAAACAAAGCAGTGGAGGGTTTCGTCAAACGATTAAATCACTCATCGGTTTGCGACATTCAGCCGTTCACCGAATGCGTAGCGCAAGCGTATTAGATCCAGAGAAAAGTTATCCTTATCAAGATAAGAAAATGCAAGATTTAGCTGATCATTGTTCATTGGTTTCACGACGCGCAGATAAAGCCAGTTGGGATGTGGAAGCCTGGTTAAAATGCGAATATATGCGAAGCCATATTGGCGATCTATTTTCCGGTAAAGTATGTAGTGTTACGCCATTTGGATTATTTGTTCAGCTAGACAATACACTCATAGAAGGACTCATCCACATATCAACACTGAGCAAAGATTTTTATCATTATGATGAAATTGAGCAATGCTTGACGGGTGAACGAAATAAGGCCCGCTACGGTCTGGGAGACAAAATTGATATTTATGTTGCCAATGTCGATTTAGATCAAAGAAAAATTGATTTTAGTTTGGCAAAGAAACAAAAATAAACGAACTCAGTAATCGATACGCTTGACTAGATCTGTCTGCTTTGGTGTCCCTTACTAAGAACATAATTTAGGCGGGGCGGGTTTGAACTTTATTCATTCCAAAACTGCTAGCTAGTATTCCACCGGCTAGAATGTTGCCAAAGGACAAGGTAACCAAGATGCTGCAGGACGAATCTCTCCCACTACAAGACCTCTAGAATTTACGATAGTCGGGGAGATATGATCCTGAAGCTTATGCTTTTCTTCACCAGATAAAACATCTAGATAATTAAGGATTGCCAATAATGCCATTGAGCGTGCGCGGGTACTTCCATCTGCTATTTTTACTGCAATTCCAAGGCCTCGCTTGGGTAAGGCCGCAGTTATAACGCCCTCGGCACCCGTTTTAGCTAACACATTTCCCTTAGTCACGTCATTCAACTCACTGACTAGTGTTCCATGCCCCGCAATATATAAAGGCTCATTGGTAATGGCTTGATGAAGACGGTAAATGGCTTGTGCGCGCTCATCAGATAAATCGACAGGATTAGCAAAACGCGCAAAGGCATAAGCCAAGTTTCGTAAAGGCATCGTCGGCGCAGGTATGCCACAACCATCAATGCCTATAGGGTTCTGTTTAAGGTCAATACCCGATATATCAGAAAGTATATCCAGGGATAATTGCTGTAAAGGATGTTCCAGCTGATGGTAATTTTCAATTGGCATATTCAAGTGTCGTGCCGTGGTTAAAAACCCCGTGTGTTTACCTGAACAGTTATGATGAATTCGGCAGCCTTCTTGCCCGGATGCGATCAACTTTCGAGCGCTCTCTGCATCCTCAGGCAATACTACGCCACATGCTAAATCACTTTCACTTAATCCCAAGCGGTTTAGCCACGATTTTACTAAATTCTGATGAATTTTCTCCCCCTGATGAGAGGAGCAGGCGAGCGACAATTCAGCGTTGCCAAGCGCAAAACTTTCGCAGGCTCCACTTTCAATCAAATGAATCGCCAACATCGGCTTTAGCGCAGAACGAGGAAAAACAAGTTTGTTGATATCGCCCCAGCTTTCCTCAACACCACCTTTAAGGTTACATATCACGGCGGACCAAAATGCTGACTCTCTACAATACCATTGCGTGTGACTTCGACTAGCAGCTCATAGGACATACACTTGGAACTCCTGTATACGTTGGTATTTGGCTTCTAATTTTCACGACGGGCCGAGTACATCTACAATTTAACTATACTATTAAATATAGTCATACCTTTTCATTGTTCATATCTTTTCATTGTTCATTACATTGGCCGTCATTGAAAGTATTACAGTTTGCACTAGCTGGTTGTGTTATTATGCGGTCGGCAATTAGCCTTCTCCACATTCCTGGGCAAACAGTTTCGCTGCCCATCTATATAGTGGCCTTCTAGATTCACTGAATCTCTTCGAGTTTTCTCTCTGCTTCTGAAGCAGAGGTCGCGACCGATTCCAAGCTTACCTTGATGATCTGTTCATTGAGTGAATATCTCCCTAGCTTATTTTTCTTTTGTTGAAATAGTTAGACGATTCCGTTCGCCTTAAATTTGGCACGGCACATACTCGATCAGCGGCGTTAACCGTTGGTCATCGAGGTTAACAATGAATATAGAAATTATCACCACACCTAATGATGAGCTAAAAGAGACCGGGTTCGGCACGCTTAAGGCATGCGAGCACGTTTTTAAGGCTATTTTAGACAAAGGCTACAGCGTTAAGTTGAGTGTTTGCGAAGACATGACAGACCTAGAAAAGGTTGTTGATAGAAAGCCCGATTTAGTTATTTTAGCAGTTAAATATATTTCAACTAATGATGGTAAACACATTTGGCTGTCGGATTATTTTGCCAAGAACAACATCTACTATTCAGGGTCATCAAGGGAAGTGTTGCGATACGACTCTGACAAGGTTCTTGCTAAATTAAAACTTAGACGTAAGGGCATAAAAACAGCTAATTTCTTCACTGCCATACCTGGCGAGCACAAATGTGAAAATGATTTGCCCCTTGCATTCCCTTTGTTTCTTAAACCCTTTGATGCGGCAAATGGTAATGGCGTAGACGACTTATCATTTGTTACCAATTTTCATGAGTTTGAGAGTAAAGTACAATCATTGCATGCCTTATATAACATCCCCGTGTTAGTTGAAGAGTATTTAGATGGCAGAGAATTTACGGTAGCCGTAATGAAATCCTCAAATGGTGAGTTAATTGCGGCGCCAATCGAGTTAGTACCCGCTATCTCATCAAAAGGCCTTAGAATCTTAGGAGAAAAGGCGAAGAGAGACGATTCAGAAAGCCTAAGAAAAATTACAGATGAATTAATCAAGGCTAAAGTAAAAAAGCTGGCTGTGGATGCATTTTTAAACCTAGGGGCAAGGGACTTCGGTCGTATTGATATCAAAGCCAATAGCGAGGGAGATTGTTTTTTCATGGAGGCCAATCTGGTACCAGGTATGACATGTGGCTCTAGTTATTTCCCTAAGGCTTGGGAGATTGAATATGGTATTTCATACCAAAAAGTAGTTGCTCTGATTTTAGAGGGGGCCCTGCGCAGAGTGCCTGTAGTAAAAACGCCTAATCAAAACACTAATTTGGCGCTCGCATAGAGGTGACTGGATGAGTAATCACTCTGATGAAGAGTAACGACTGCTTTCACTTGCTTCTATTTAGAGCCATACTGAAATTGCAGTGCATTGATATAGTTATTTGAAAGCATCTAAATGCATAAGCGTGGTTCTTCGGTTGGCTCAAACTGGCTTTAGGTTAATGTACTAATGACTAGAGGTGAATATAATGAGTAAAGGACAAGACAGTAAAAAAATATCAAAAAGAAACCTGCTTTAACGGCAAAAGAAAAAAAAGCTGCGAAGAAATCAAAGAAAGTTGAATCCACTGTATTTGGACATTAAGTTTAGTTGTAGTATTCCCGACTTAATCTGACATTTCTTATCGTAAAATAGAGAGTTACCTGTTTTGATAATAGTGCGAATCTAGAATCAAAAGGCAGCTCTCATGTTTAATACAAGGGACTATTTAATTTTGGGTTCACACGACAATAGAGCCTATTTATTTTGATTAGCTTACAGACATTTTAGGTTAATCAAAAAGAGCTGATTCTAACTCTTTTCAAACTTATTAGAGAGCAAATTTTCAACTTCAAAAAGGATCGCTTTTACTTAAGACCTAGCGGTTTATCCTTGCTCGAAAAAACACCGCTTTAACTCCGTTGCTAGCGCTTTGAGTCATTGGCCAGAATTTCCGGCTACTAAAAATGATTAACCAAGGCTCTTGAGCAAAAGCGAACCTTTTCGGACTCGCTTAAAACCGCTGACCCGCCGCACAAAGCGTTCCTTTTAATATTCAAAATATTCTGATTTATTCCAAGTTTTTTATCTTTCAATGACTATATTTGCAATAGTCGAAGTTTTCAAAAATTCGCGATTTTTACGTGATGATCGATGACATATTTAACCTAATTTTCAGTCATTCAAAGTATCTAAAAATAGCGTAATTCTGGTGTCAGTTTTAGTTTTGTCAGTGCGAAAGGCTGTCATTTTGGCTTTTGAGGGACTGGCTAAATTATCCTGGTTCGTTTAATTTTTTTCTTCGGCAATTAGAAGGTAACGAAAATCCAGGAATGAGCTATATTCAGATAAAACTTTGGGCCGCGAGCCGCTGAGTACGAACTCTTTAATTAAAACGAAAAACGCGCCAAGAGATACTCCGACCAGGTTCTTGAAGGAAAAATGAAATAAGCCTCAGATGAGACGCGTAGCATGATGGCTATACTGTGGGACAGCAGTGAGATCTGCCTCCATTTTCTCTAGCATATCATGGTGCTAGGGTTGCGAAGTTGGGTGATAATTCACCGCCAACGTTAGTAAAGCTTCCGCCCACATAAAGCGAGCCGTCCGAAATTACGAGGGTGTAAACTGTATTGTCGGCATCTGGATCCCAAATTTCAAGTGTGCCATCGGTACCGATCGCGGCTAGTTTATTGCGAGTTACACCACCAACGGCGGTGAATGTTCCACTAGCATAGACAGTACTGCCCGAAACTGCGAGACAGTGCACCGAGCCATTAACACCTGGGTTCCAGCTTGCGAGCACGCCGTCGGTACCTATGGCGGCCACGTTGTTGCGCGCCTGCTCGCCACTGCCATCATCGATTGTAAGGAAGCCTCCCCCCACATAGACGGTGCTGCCTGAGACTGCGATGGATGAAATCATGTTGTTGATGAAAAATGGAGCAAGGTGGTTGGCAGCGGGGTTCCAGCTTGCGAGCACACCGTCAGTGCCAATAGCAGCAAGATAGTTGCGCGCAGTACTGTCGATGGTGGTAAACCATCCGCCGGCATAAATCGTATCGTTCGAGATCGTGATAACATCGACATCGTTATTGGCGCTAGGGTTCCAGCTGCTATTGAGCGTACCGTCTGTATTGATAGCGGCCAGACGGCTGCGCGATATTCCACCAATGCTGGTAAAGGAGCCGCCTGCATACACGGTGCTGTCAGCGATGTTGAGCGCATTCACCGAATTGTTGGCATTCGGGTTCCAGGTGCTGCTGAGCGTGCCGTCTGTATTGATGGCAGCTAGGCGGTTGCGTGTTTCACCACCAATCGTAGTGAAGCGCCCTCCCAAATACACGGTACTATCCGAGGCCGCGAGCGTGAGAACGCTGCTGTCGGCATTCGGATTCCAAGTAGTGCTGAGTGTACCGTCGGAGTCAATAGCGGCCACGCGGTTGCGTATCTCGCCTCCGGCCATAGTGAAATCCCCACCGACATACACGGTACTGCTAGAAGCGGAAATAGCATTGACTACATCACCGACATTCGGACTCCAAGTGCTAAGCGTACCGTCGGTGCCGATGGCAGCAATGTTATTGCGTGTTACGCCATCAACGCTCACTATCCAACCACCTATATATACAGTATTGCCCGAAACAGTGAGGGTATGGACTGACAACCCAGATACTGCAGGGCTCCAACTGCCGAGCGTACCGTCGGTATCAATAGCGGCCAGGAGGGAGCGCGTTTCACCGCCAATAGTAGAGAACTGACCGCCCACATACACAGTACTGCCTGACACTGCGAGAGCACGTACCGAGCCATTAGCATTCGGGTTCCAGATGTCAAGCGTACCATCAACGCCAATAGCTGCAAGGCGGCTGCGCGTTACGCCCCCGATAGTCGTAAATTGACCGCCGACGTAGACCATACTACCCGAGACAGCGAGGGTACGGACCGTACTGTTAGCGCCAGGGTTCCAGCTGCCAAGTGTGCCATCGGTGCCGATCGCTGCAAGGCGACTGCGTCCCTCACCGCCAACGGCAGTGAACTGACCTCCCGCGTACACCATGTTGTTTAAAACGGTAAGCGTGTGAACTGTATTATTTGCATCCGGATCCCAAGTGGAGAGTGTTCCATCTGTGCCGATGGCAGCAATATTATTGCGAGCCTCACCACCAATGGTGGAGAACTGACCACCCACGTACACCGAGCTGCCCGACACCACAAGGGCAACGACTGTACCATCAGCATCCGGGTTCCAACTGCCAAGTGTTCCGTCGGCAAGGATATGAGCCAGGTGGTTACGGGTCTGTCCATCGACAGCGGTAAAATCACCACCGATGTAATAACCATCAGCACCATCAGAGGTAACGGCATAAATACTGTCATTAACCAGCGGGAAAACACCAGGTTGCCCCGTATCAGAATTTAAAGGTATGCCGTAACCAGTGCGCATACCAACCTGCGTGAAGGAACCGCCTAAGTATGTGACACCGCTGTCATCGTGTGTGATAGCGTGAACCGAGCCATTGGTCACAAGCTGGTCAGGGCGTGCGCCTGCCTCGTTTGAGGTGGCATTGCCGCCGCTTGCGTCGGACTCAAGCATGAACCAGTAGCTCTGAGCATTGGTTAGATTGTTGATGGTATAAGGCGAGGTGACATTTGCCACCATCGTTCCGCTGGCGCAACTCGAGTAGTTGTCGATGTCACAGCTGGGCGCCGTCGAATAATAGAGGTTGTAGCTAGTGGCACCCGTGTTGTTCCAGCTGAGGGTGACTGCGGCTGGTTTGGCCTCAGCATCGAGGACAGGCGTTACACAGTTGATCGCCACATTCGCGATATCAACGCCATTTAGTGTACCGCTATTGCTAGACGCAGAGCAGGTCTGGCCAGCAGGCTGCGTATTGACCATAACGCTGTAACTGCTGCCGTCGGCCAAAACGGAGGCAAAGTTAAAAGCACCGTCGGTATTGACCGCAAGATCATCGCCGCTGTTGTTCTGTAGCACGAGATTTTGGCCTACGCCCAGCCCCGTGACAGTGCCTCCAATGGAATAGGCGTCAACACATGTCACCACGATATTTGTTACATTCACTTCGTTTACGGTACCACTGTTGCTAGAAGCGGAGCAAATCTGGCCGATGGGTTGGGTCATGACCCTTACACTGTACCCGAGACCATCGGCCACAGGTGTAGTAAAGCTAAAGTCGCCGTTGTTATTCACTGTGAGATTATCGCTGCTGTTGTTTTGTAGTACGACACTTTGGCTTGTACTCAGACTCGTGACGGTACCCCCAATTGAAAAGATATCGGTATTGTCACCTACGCCGTCGTCGTCGCTATCAGTGATCTCGGTCGGGTCATGGGGAAATGCATCAGCATTATCACCTGTGCCATCGTCATCACTATCTGTTGTTTCTGTGGGATCGTTAGGAAAAGCGTCTGCGTTATCGCCGCGGCCATCATTGTCAGTATCGATTGTTTCATTACCGTCAAAGGGAAAGGCATCTTGAGAATCATCCACACCGTCGCTATCGCTATCAACAACGAGCTCAGGCTTTTCCAAATCAACATCAATCGAACCCTCATCTTCCAGTGCTGAGGTGTCGGTCTCCTCACCGGTCAATTCGGTCTCATTGATCAACTCATCCTCGATGTCGCTAACCGGTCTGTTGGTACCAGGAATATTCAAAGCGCTTAAATTTAAGTTTGCTAGTGTGTTATCGATAGGGGTGTCGAGCGCCGCCAATGTGTCAATGACACCTTCGTCGCCTTGGCCGTCAATGTTGCCATCGGTTAAGTCTTCAACCAATGCATCCAAAATATCTTGAGCTGAATCATTGTTCGAGGAAGAGTCTTCTGCAATTTGACTTGTTACTGCAGCCAGTGCTTCGATGGCTTGGCGATACTTCACCACATGAGTCTGTTCTTCGGTCGTATCTGTTTCTTCAGTCAGCATGGGGGGTACAACAAAGATATCAACCGTGCTTTCAAGACCAAAGCCGAGGGTAGATTTGATTTGGTTTTGAGCCACACCTAGCGCAGTGATAAACTCTTGCTCACTAATCACGTCATCATTGTTACCTGAAAAAGGTGCTAGTTTGTCTGCTTTTTTCTGCGCAAGCGCAACAGTCATGGTGGTAAGGGGGGAGGCGTATATATTGTCGCCATCATAAACGCGCTGGACATTAAATACAGTCACCAATCTGTCGAATACCGGTGCTTCACCTGTGTTAATTTCGATCGTGTCCCCCTCCACGATAAATTCTAGCAGTACTAATCCAGCGAGGTCATTTTCGATTGTTAAACCTTCTATAGCAGCGGTACTGTTGGTGCTGCCTTCGTCCAATAATGTGCCTTTGAGGTCGATTTGGGTAAGGTCCAGTTTATAGAGCCGAGCAGTGGCACCTGCCAAGGGGCCTTTTACAGCGGAACCTTCTAAGGCAACATCCGATTGGCTTCCGCCACTACCTCCGCCTCCACAGCCTGTCAGTAGAAAAGCTAAAAACATAAACGTTTTAAACATGAATGCGAACTTCATACTTTCTATCCCAAAATGAATTTTAAACAAACTCTATTTTTTAGCCTCGGTGGGAATAATGGCTTACTGCAACGCCAGTATTTTATGTAAGCCTAATCTCCAGGTTTGCCCTCCATCTTGTGATCGCCATACTTCTGGCGTTGGGTAGAATTGTACTTTGTTATAAGCGCCACCAATTAACCATAGTGAGTCATTATGTAATACGGGTTTGAAACCACTCTCAGCTATCATACTGATTTCACTTTGTTCTTGAACCCAGTTAACCCCATCAACTGAAGACCAGACACTATTGCCTTGTGTACCAATCAAGTAAAGTTTATCGGTTCCAGCAAGAGCGCGGTAGCTATAGTCGCCAGCCTCAAACGGGGCTGCATCCGTAACTTGAACCCAATTCACTCCGTCTTCAGATGACCATACACCGCCGTCAAAACTACGACCGGTAAATACCCATATTTTGTCATTGAACACAACAACCGAATGGCCTCGCTGTGGTGCAAAGGGCGCTGTACTGAGATCTTCAATCCAATTTATACCATCATTGCTCGACCACACATCGGCACGATCAACAGTAGCAGGTGCTTCATCGGGGCCTGGCATGGAGTGACCACCTATCACCCACATTTTATTGTTAAAACTAACCGCTTGGTGATAATTACGCCCTTCGAAGGCTGCGCTAGCCGTTTCTTCAACCCAGTAAATCCCGTCTTCTGATGACCACACATCATTTCTGTATGCACTACCGCCTATTAACCAGAGCTTATCATCGTGCACAATGACTTGGGGGTTATCGCGACGAGTAAATTCAGCCGATGCCGTTTCTTCACGCCATTGCAAACCATCCTCAGATGACCACACCGAATTGTCACCGGTATTGGTCCAACCTCCAATCACCCATAAACGCTCATTAAACGATATAACCTGGTGATTAACGCGTCCTGGCATATCTGCGCCAAGCTCGTGAATATTCCAGGTACCGCCGTCTGCAGACGAGCGTACATCTCCTAGGCGGCTGAAACCTTGGCCCATGCCACCAATAATCCATAAGCGCCCTTTAAAAGCGGACATGCCAAAAAATGAACGTCCTACCATCGAGTTTTGTTGCGGTACTTGAACCCACTGTATTCCATCATCAGATTGCCAAACGGTTTCAACCCAATCGAGGCTGGAGTCATTGCCACCCAACAACCATAATTTGTTATTAAGAGCGACTACTTCGTGCCCATTGCGCCCATCAAAATTTCCTGTACCTTCTTGAGTCCAGGTTTCGCCATCGGTGGATGACCAAATTTCTCGGTTTAAGCCTGCACCACCTATAATCATCATTTTGTTGTTAAAGACAACCGTGCGCATATAGGTGTATTCGGGGAATGCGGCAGCGGCTGTTACTTGCGTCCAGTTGATTCCATCTTCACTCGTCCACACATCATTTGAAGCACGATAGTCTGCTCCCTCGCCAGCCATCAGCCAAAGTTGATTGTTGTAAACCAATAGTTCGTGCCCACCTTTTTCACCAAAAGGGGCGCTGTTAGTATGCCTGGTCCAGTTAATACCATCAGGCGATGACCAGATGTCGCTTAGATTACCGACCTCTACGTCGTAACCCCCAATTATCCAAAGCTTGTCTTGAAAAACAGCGACGCCATGACGGTTTCGTGGACTGAACTCGGCGTTACTGTACTTGGTCCAGATATTGCCATCCTGAGTTGCCCACACTGCATTTGATGCAAGGTGATCGTCACCGGTGAAATCACCATCGTCACCACCAATCACCCAAAGCCGATCTTTAAATACAATCGTTGCCTGACTTTTAACGCGATCAAAGCGACTTGTGCCAATGTCCATAGTGGCTTTTTTACTTGAGACAGTCACATGATGATAGGCATCCTGCCCTATCGCTAATGTGGTATCGATCACAGGCTCCGAAGTGATTACATCGACTTGCCCGTTAGCGCAAATATAAATGTTGGTGATATCACAATTGGGGTCAGTAGAGCGGTAATACTCGGCACCTTCAGAGCCAGGTGCAAAACTCACGATGGTGTTATTCGCACCAATCCACATATCCATCATCACAAAACTATCAAGGACAAACACGCTGTAATTGTTAGTCGGTGGTGTCGTGTTACCATCGTCAATATTTACGGTGATTTCTGCGCTACCAAATTGAATCGCAGTGACCGTGCCTTCGCCGTCTACCACGGCAACTTCTGTGTTACTACTGCTATAGGTAATGTTAGCTTGGTGGGTATAGGTAACAGGGTTTTGTAGGGTGTCCCCCGCTAACAAATTATGATCCCCCGGTTGACTAAACTCGATGCTCACGGGGTCATATACGGTAAACGTGTAGCTAGATGTGGCTGCTGCATAGATTTCATCGGCGGCAATCGACGCGCTGATCGTTGACTCACCAACACTAATTGCCGTGACTTGTCCCTCATTATCAACCGTAGCGACGGCAAGATTGGACGATTGATAGGTGACGGTACCCGTGCCGCTGCCTAAGGCTACGCTCGCGATAGTGCTGCCCACTTGCACATTCAAATCACCTTGTAATTCGAAAATCAATAGTTGTTCTTCAAGTGCGCTACGCGTCGGGTCCTCAGGAAATACATCACTGTTATCACCCACACCATCGTTATCAGAATCAATTGTCTCGCTAGGGTCAAGTGGAAAAACGTCGAGTAAATCATTTACCGTGTCGTTATCATCGTCATTATCTGCGTTGTTACCGACACCATCTTCATCAGTATCAAGCGATTCGTTTTCATTAAATGGAAAGGCATCTTCGGTATCCTCAACTAAATCATTATCATCATCAAGATCAGCGTTATTACCTACACCATCACCGTCACTATCGAGCCACTCTTCTCGGTCAGAAGGGAAAGCGTCGCCATTGTCACCCACGCCATCACGGTCTGTATCAGTCCACTCATTAGGGTCTGTTGGAAAATGGTCATTACTATCACCCGTCAAATCACCGTCAATGTCGGAGTCGAACTTCACTGACGTGGTGTCCACAACAATCGTTCCGTTTTCCAATTCACTCGTATTAGTTATCGTGCCGGTCGTTTGAGTCTCTTCTGCTAATACTGATTCGATCTCGTTAATAGGTGTATTGGTATTGGGAATTGTCAGTGTATCCAGATCGATTTCGCTAAGAATCGTTCCAATATTATCATCTAAAGCTGCCAGGACCGCGACTTCACCTTCTGAACCACGGCCATCAATATCACCGTCAGAAAGATCAATCACAATGGCTTCTAGAATTTGTTCCGGTGAATCTTCAGCAGAGGAGTTTTCTGAAATCTGTTTCGTGACGGCGGATACCGCCTCGATCGCTTGGCGATATGCGGCGACTTCGCTTTGCAAAGTACTATTATCAGTATCGTCGTTGATTAACGGTGGTGTGGTAAAAATATCAACACTATCTGCCAAACCAAACCCCAGTGTGGACTTAAGCTGCCGTTGTGCAATATCCAAAGCATAAACAAATTCAGCTTCACTCGTTGATCCGTTCCCATCACCAATGTAAGGGGAAGCCGTGTCGGCATTACGTTGTGCTAAATCAACAGCCATCGTGGTGAGTGGTGTTGCGTAAACCAGTCCACCGTTCAACATATATTGTGAATCTAAAACGCTGATCAACGTATTAAAAATGGGTGCCTGCCCACTTGAAATATCAATAGTATTCGCATTTACCGAGAACTCAAGAACGAGATAGCCCGTTGTATCCGTTGCTAAACTAAGGTCCTGAATGGCTGCGTTATCACCGGTTGTTCCCGTTGCCACTAATGCACCACGTAAATTCGCTGCACTTACATCGAGTTGATATAGGTAAACGTCAGCTTGAGCCAAAGGCCCTTTGACGCCAGAGCCATGAATAAAAGAGGTGCTCTTCGTGTCGCTCCCTTTACTGCCTGAATTTCCACCACTGCATGCTGATACGACTATCGCAACGAATACGGAAAATACTAAGGTACACAACTTCATGATAAGACTCCTTCGCCCACAAATTAACTATATATTTAAAGCATAGGAAGTAAGTGTGGAGAAAGTATGAATTTTGCTAGACGTGCAATCTCCACAGTATCTCCACTTTTTTGCAAATAATACTCACTATAATTTGGTCAACAGCAGTGATTAATAAGTATTAAATTTCTTATTGCTGTTTCAAATAGAGTGTTTTATCGCGAGCGTCTAACACTCTGAATCCTTAAACGTACTTGTCGTTAATCAACTTCAATAAGTATGTGCAGTATTAATGGAGATAAGTGAATGAATAAAGCGACTAAAAAAACTTGGCGTAAGGAGTGCTCCTTCTTAACCAAAATTATATTGACCACCGTTATTTTTGTTAGTAACCCCGTAATAGCGCTTCAAAGTAACAAAGAGCATACGGCAGAGGATGCAGCAGCAAGAGCGGCATCCTTTTTAGATATAGGAAATTTTACCGATCAAGAAGTTCGAATTTGGGATGTGTTTTATAAAGTTGATGATGGCTGGATCCTCTACTCCAATACTCGAGGTGATGGTTTTACATTAGCACCTGGAGAATGGTCACATACTTGTCAGAGTGTAGGGTTTGGATACTGCTACTTCAACGGCGCATCATTTACCAATGTGGGTTGGGGGCTCACGGAGCTTATTACTAACGGAAACCCTCGTACCAATCATCAATGGAAGGTCAGGTATTCGTGCTCTGATGATAATCTCTTTGGTGGGGCTCTTGCTTTTGGCGGAGCAATGACAATATCTACAAGCGATGATAACTATTGGCATGAAATGATTATCACCAACTGTGAAGACAAAGGGGCTGAATACTCTACGATTGAACAGTCGGATAAGGTCATGGAAGCTTTTATCGAAAAAACACCGTATTTGTCATTTTCTGAAAGTGGCATTATTTCTGATGTGATTAACCGCGATAGCCCAGATGATGGTGTTGACTCAGAGTCATGGGAAGGTATGACCAGTATACAAGCGTTGGAGGATAGTTTGCCTACTGCCTATGAGTGTCGTTCTGCATATGGCATGACCCCACAAGAGCATGGTCAGGTGATGAGAAAAGACTCCTTGCAAGATGGGTGCGAATGTCGAGATGTTGACCAATATGAAGGCGAGGTGTGTCAGGATTATAGAATTGTTTATTATTGGGATTTACCTGCTCACTTAATAGGCAATATCGATGAATATACTGAACTTTCTCTGCCCTGGAAATATAACCATCAATTAGGCCGAATAAACGGCGGGGATATAGGTAATGGTGAAGAGCTAAAAGAGGGAACCTTGCTTCGTGTTATCGTTGATAGAACTCGTTTAATTGCATCGCCAATAATTGACGAAATAGATCACGTAGTAACAGCGGGTCGACAGAATCGATTTCAGTATACAACAGACCTTGGTATCGCGATTAACCAACAGAATGATATCCCAATTTATGCAGGTGAAAAGAAGTCGAATGGATTGGTCCAGCTAGTTCATGGCACACAGCACCGAAATAAGATTTGGGGGCAATCAAGCAGTGATGAAGTGAGTATTCAGCGTATTGATCCTGTCTATAAGGCCACAATTAAAGGTGTAAACGTCACAAAAGGACGTCCCATTTCGCTGATCATTTTTGATGAGGATGGTAGAAATAAGTATCGCTATGACTACATCGTGCCCAGTGATTACCGTGGTAAAGGTTGGCGCTGGACGAATGCAATGGCCAAAATAGTTAATGCAGACGCTGAGAAGAAAGGTCTTCCATTTCGCGCCGGCAGATACCGGGACGATGGTACGATCGAAGAGCGTTGGTCAACCTGGGATAATAAGCTCTGGGTCGCAACAGACAAACCTAACCTTTGGAAAGTTGAAATCCGCTATTGAGGGAATTGTCTGAAGAAAGCGCTAGCATATCATTCAGATATGCTAGCGACTAAAACCCTTGATCACAGCTGCGTTTGAGGTGTTGCCCTCATTCGGAAGGTTACCTTTTAAGTCTGTTTTACTTAGGTCCCATAAATCTCCATAATTTCTTCACTTTTAATGGTCATACTTAAAGATAAATAAACTTTAAGGAGTTAGTTTGTGAGAAACGTTTCCAATTTTGGTGTTGTTGTAGAATCGCTGGACCTTACGCAAGTGGAGTTTAGACTATTACATTTGCTTTCTAAGAGTTCAATTAGCCCTTGTTCGAGGTCTAGATTAGTTGAACTGATTTACAGAGACGAGGGGCAGGTAGCAGACTTGGTTCTGGATACCCATCTAAAAAAATTAAGTGAAAAACTAACTAAAATTACGCAAGTTGATCATCCTATTCAATTAGTCGGTGCCTCTAAATACAGGTTAGCGATATAGCATTATTTGGTAAAGAAACTAAAAAATCTTTCTCCACGCTTGCTATGTCAGGACTCACGAAATAACGCTTATGCAAACAACGGCGAATACAAAAGCTATTATAAATTACCGAATAAAAACTACGCTATGGTTAACGATTACCGCACTTGTTCTTTTGCCTCCATTTGCAATAAATAATTTTATTCAAGCAAGATATTCGGTAGGGCTAACGGCGCTGATTATTATAGTTATTCTATTTTTACAGGCATGGAATATATATCAGGGGCGGGATTCCCAAAAACTTGCGGTGGCTGGATTGGTTCCTGCAATGATTGTATTTTTAGCTATATGTTTCCAGAATCAACAGATTATTGGTGCACTTTGGTGTTATCCGATAATACTAGTTTTTCATTTTATTTTACCAAGGCGTCTAGCGATCTACGCTAACATCTGCATGTTAATCGTGGCGGTCCCGTTTGCATGGTATACCTTGGACCCGTCTTTGGCTGTAAGAGTTACGGTCACACTCTTGGCTGTAACAATATTCTCAGCTATTTTTGTGCTTATTATTGAAGATCAGCAGCAGGAGCTTGAGCAAAAAGAGAGTCAGCGGCGTGACAGCATGGCTAGTGCCTCTCATGAACTTCGTACGCCACTTGCCACAATGATGGCGCAGATAGAGGCGATGCGGGATGGTGTTAGACCCTTAGATCAGAAACAGTTAACGTCATTGTTTGGCTCGGTTGAGCATCTCAATAACCTGGTTGAAGACCTATTTGTGTTATCACTTGCCGATATTAAAGCGTTGACTTGTCATAAAGACTCGGTGAATTTTAGTGCAATCCTGAACGAAACCGTTAATTCAGCAAAAAGTAAGCTGGAAGACCACAACCTCACTGTAGTAAATACTGTTGATGATGCGATTTTGATAGATGGTGATATTAGACGGTTACGACAAATTATTGATAATTTGTTAGAGAACTGTTGCAGATATAGTACACCTGGCGGCCTAGTGTACATCTCGTTAAAAAAACGCAATGATAGCTTTGTAGAGTTAAAAATCACTGATACTGGGCCTGGGGTGAGCAACACCGAGTTAGCGTTACTGTTTGACCGATTTTATCGAGCTGATCGTTCTCGTTCTCGACAATATGGCGGTTCAGGTTTAGGGTTACCGTTAATCAAGGCATTGGTAGAGGTACATGAGGGCAAAGTAAAAGCCTTTCATGCAACTGAGGGAGGGCTTGGTATTTCCATAAAGTTTCCCATGTTCAATAATATATAAAATAGGAAAGCTACGGATTAATGAGTACTCCAAATAAAATACTTATCGTTGAGGATGAAGTAGAACTTGCTGAAATAATAGGAGACTACCTCATTGCTGAAGAGTACGAGGTTGAGTTGATTCATACTGGCCTTGGTGTTGTTGAACAGGTCCGTCGTGATCCTCCGGATTTAATTCTGCTCGACATTATGCTGCCTGTTGCCGATGGTTTAGATATTTGTCGGCAGGTGAGAAAATTCTCTAATCTTCCGATCATCATGATGACCGCTAAAGTTGACGAAATTGATCGTTTGTTGGGGCTAGATATTGGCGCTGACGATTATATCTGTAAGCCAGTTCGACCCAAGGAAGTTGTGGCTCGGGTGAGAGCTGTTTTACGTCGCACAAATTGGACTTTGAATCCGCCGCAGGATACAGATCGTTTGCAGTTGGACGAATCTCAACGTCTCGCTCAATGGGATGGGCAAGCTCTGGAATTAACCCCCGTTGAGTTTCGATTGCTAAACCTATTGGTTAAGGGGGCACGTGTCTATACTCGTTCTGTTTTGATGAGTGTGATTTATGAAGATGGTCGTTATGTTGATGATCGGACTATTGATTCTCATATAAAGAATTTAAGGCGAAAACTGGTTGCAGTCTCAAAGATTAAAAACCCCATCAGGTCGGTATATGGACTGGGATACAAGATTGAACTTGATGACCTGAACAAGGAGTCGGAATGATTTTTTGTTAAAGTTAATAATTACCGCTCAAAATTAATTGCATATCAGTCATCAATCTAAATCTTCATACGGGTGCCAATATTGGAACCTGTAAACTCCATACTTTCTCCATGATTTCCCGCTAGATTTATTAATAACGGGTTTTTATAGAGGTTGATCATGAAAAAAATCATTCATTTAGTCACTGTTCTTTGCGTACTTATAATTTCTGGTTGTGGCGGTGGAAGCGGAAGCCCTGGTAATGCAGGTCTCGTCTCAGGAGATGTAGAGATCTCTGGCTCCGGTGTTAAAGGCCCGTTGGCGGGTGCGATAACTCGACTCTACACATTAGATTTAACACAGACTGACCTAAAAGGTAATTTACTGGCTGAAGGTAGCACGAGTAGTGATGCTTCAATTAATGGTTTAACGATTAATAGTGATGTTTCTGGCTGGCTGCTACTGGAATTTATTGTTGATGACGATACGGTTGAAATTAATACAGGCCGCACTCCGGTTTTCGATCATCTGGTAACGGTTTTTGATGTTCAGCGTGTTTATGACGGTGATTCAATTTACGCATCACCTCTAACCTCCATGACCGTTTCGCTTGCGCAACGCAAGGCTGATAGTTCCTCTCCTTATATTGGTAATGGCGATGACAATATCAGCGAAGAAGAGTTTATTGCTGCGCTGGGGTTTGCACAAAACCAGCTTAAATCGACGGTTGGTTTTGGCTTGGATACAACGGTTGATATTTTCACTGTGCCACCGATGCTCACTACAACAACCGACACAACAGAGAAGCAAACCTCCGTGGTTAAATACCGCCAAGCGATTGAAGCGCTTGCGGCTGTGGCTGAAAAAATTGCAGCGGATTCATCGGTCAGTACCGACTCTGCTCAAGATATTATCGATGCACTTGTTGAGGATTTACGAGATGGGGATATTGACGGCGATAACAATGGCAGCAGTGTGGCGACTTTGGCAGCGCTTGATATCCCCATCGAAATTGAATTAGCAGCAGTTGACGTCAATGCCTTATTAATTCCGGGAACCAGCACGCCGGTGAGCGATATAGAAACGGAGCTGGTCATTGAAATGGCGCTAACAGGTGAGACGGCGGATACCTCCGCTTTAGAAAATGATGTCATCGATGTGGTGCTTGAAGCACCGGACTTAACGACTGATAGTGATGGTGATGGTGTAGACGATAGCGTGGACACTTTCCCAAGCGATTCAAATGAAACTACCGATACAGATAGCGATGGCGTGGGAAACCATGCGGATAGTGATGATGATAATGATGGTGTTGACGATTCCCTTGATGCATTCCCGACAGATGCCACAGAAATAACCGATACCGATGGTGATGGCACCGGCGATAATGCCGACGCATTTCCTGCAGACGGCACTGAAACAGCCGATACCGATGACGATGGCACCGGCGATAATGCCGATGCGTTTCCCGCAGATGAGACTGAAACGGCCGATACCGATGGCGATGGCGTCGGTGATAATGCCGACGCATTTCCTGCAGACGGCACTGAAACGGCCGACACTGACGGTGATGGCACCGGCGATAATGCCGACGCATTTCCGACAGATGGCACTGAAACGGCCGACACTGACGGCGATGGCACCGGCGATAATGCCGACGCATTTCCTGCAGACGGCACTGAAACGGCCGATACCGATGGCGATGGCACCGGCGATAACGCTGACGCATTTCCGACAGATGCCACAGAAATAACCGATACCGATGGTGATGGCACCGGCGATAACGCTGACGCATTTCCTGCAGACGGCACCGAAACAGCCGACACTGATGGCGATGGCACCGGCGATAACGCTGACGCATTTCCTGCAGACAGCACTGAAACGGCCGATACCGATGGCGATGGCATCGGCGATAATGCCGATGCGTTTCCCGCAGATGCCTCGCTGACGACATCATTGACGCAAAATGCCTGGATTGGCGAGAATGATACAGAGTTAAGCTTTTCAGCTGGTAGTGATGGTATTGAACTCTACCGCAGCACAGATGCTGATTGTGACATCAGTAACTACTTGCTATGTGCCAACGGTCAAATGGATATTCTACTTGATGGTTTATCAGTAACCGACACTACATTAAACACTAGCCGTACTGCCTATTACACCGCCAAGTACAACGGTAATCAAACCACGTCGACCGTGTCCCCCCATGAGTGGGCAGCGGATTCATATTCAAGATTTGTCGAGTTTAAGGGCAAACTCTGGTTTCACAGTGGCGATTATAAAAATGAAGGCATCTGGTCTTCTACGGATGGCATCAACTGGGCTAAACATACGGTTCAATATACCGGTGCAGATACCTTTCCAAGCAAGCTTCGTCAAGGTGATTTTGCTGTGTTTAATGATAAGTTATGGCTTATTGGCGGTTTCCGTGGAACGAAGTACATCGGTGTTTCCGATGTTTGGTCAAGCGACGATGGCATCACCTGGACACTGGAAACGTCCACCCCCGGTTTCTCGGCCAGATATGCGCATAAGGTAACGGCCTTTGACGGCAAACTGTGGGTCGTCGGCGGGTACGACCCTGCATTGGATATCCGCCTCAATGAGGTTTGGTCATCCAGTGATGGTGTTAACTGGGAAGAGGTGACGACCGAAGAACCCAAATTTTCGGGCAGAGCTTATTTTTCGCTCGCTGTGTTTGATGATCGTATGTGGGTGATTGCAGGTGGTTCAGAGAGCAATTCCTATGAGGGTGATATCTGGTCCTCCGACAATAACGGCATCAACTGGACTAAAGAGACCGATCTTGCCCCGTTTGGTAAACGTTATGGTATGAGCGTCACACAGTTTGATAACAAACTGTGGCTTATGGGCGGCAGGGCTTATGGTGGTGCCGAAACAAATGATGTTTGGTCATACAGCATCGGAACAGGCTGGACCCAGGAGGCAGGAAGCGCAGACTTTCGTGCACGCAAGTACCACAACACCGTCGTCTTCAATAACAGGCTGTGGCTATTAGGAGGAACGGGTGGTTGGTATCAAAATAATAACGCTTGGTCATCGGTAAATGGTGTTGACTGGATACGCGAAACCAACGGCGCCGAATTTACTAATCGAAATGGTCATGCCACTGTTTTCTATAAAGATAAATTATGGCTCATCGGTGGTTACGATGGAATAGACTCAATGAATGATATCTGGTCGTCTACCGATGGTGTTACCTGGACGCGGGAGATTGAAAATGCGAATTTTTCTCCGACACAACCTCAAAATTATGTATTAGTGTATGACGATAAGATGTGGTTAATCGGTAGAGGTGGGTCTTTGAGCGATGTTTGGGTGACTGAAAATGGGGTTGACTGGACACGGGTTTCATCTGAATTCCCACTGGGCGACCGTGAAGCCTACGCAATCATTGCCGCCTACGGCAAAATGTGGGCCATTGGCGGTTACCACAGAGATAGCGACACACGTTACAACGATATCTGGTCATCCACCGACGGCGTCACCTGGGATCAGGAACCGGAAACTGGCCTCTTTAGCGCTCGTTTCTATCACAAACTGGTTTCCGCAAACGATCAACTCTGGTTGATCGGTGGCAATGATGACACATCCCTTTCCTTGAATGATGTCTGGACATCCAGTAATGGCAAGAGCTGGACTCTTGTAAATGACGCCGCGGCTTTTCCTGCGAGTCTTTCGCATTCTACACTCGCCTTCAATGATCAGTTATGGTTGATCCAAAACGACCACACCGTTTGGACATCTGACGATGATGGCGTCACCTGGATACAAACCAGCGATGGCTCCTTCTTTCATGGACACAAGGGCAACAATGGTCGCTATGCAACACCATCTGTATTCGATAACAAACTATTTTTGACTGGTGGAGCGATTCCGAATATGAGTGGTACTGATATACTGGTCGATGATATCTGGTCATCAACAGATGGTGCAAATTGGCGTAAGGCGCATCAGGTTGAGCTGCAGTTCTAATTGGCCGATATAGTGCTTATCAATAACGCTCATGTTGATGCCGGGAAACAACCTGTCAGTGGTTTAGTCGCGGTAATTTTACCGAGATGCCCAATCCACCTTCAGGAGCATGATAAGCCTTTACATGACCTCCATGTGACTCAGTAAGCGCTTTAACTAGCGCTAGTCCTAAGCCACTACCGCCTGCTTGACGGGAGCGTGATTTATCAACTCGGTAGAACCGGTCAAACAGCATGGCAAGAGCCTTGTTGTCAGTACCTGGCCCTGTGTCGGCTACAATGAGTTCAACCCAAGATTTATCGTGTTTGACTGTTACTGTCACTTCACCCCCAGAGGTTGTGTACCTGAAACAATTCTCTAACAGGTTATCGATGATTTGACGCAAACGACGTGCATCACCATTGACGAGTATATTAGTGCTGATATTTGTAAGGAGTGATAACTCATGATTTGCCAATTGATTTTGTGCTGCGGCAATCGCTTCATGAATAATCTTATCCAAGCATTGTGGTTCTTTGTCATCAATCAATGCATTTACATCGGCAAGAGATAGTAGATAAAGATCCTCAACCAGGCTGGCCAAATGTTCTACAGAATTTGATAGTGATGTTAGCTGGTTTTGATCTAATGGTCTGATACCATCCCGCATTGCTTCTATTTTTGCCATCATGGTAGCAAGCGGTGTTCGTAACTCATGAGAAGCGCTCGCCATACTGTCACGCTGCTGAAGCTCCTTTTGTTCAAGTGCTTTTTGGGTTTTCAATAGTTCATTGGTTCGTTCGTCTACTCTCACCTCGAGCGATTCGTTGAGCGCCATCAATTCGATAGTTTTATTGTTTACCATTTTCTTGAGCTTTTTATTGTTCCAAAAAAGAAAGAGTACAATCATGAGAATGACAGAGGTTATTTGCCCTATTAGCATCCAATCTATTGTGTGATCGATTCGGATACTGACCCACTTCTTTTCAATCGCAGCAAACTCTTCGTCGGTTACATTACTCATTGCTTTCTGAAGAATTGAATGAAGTATTGGCCAATCGTTTCTCACGCCAATGTGAAAAGAGGTGTTTAGTTGTTGCGATGAATCCATATCAATGTAGTCGAGCAGTTTGATATTCGATATTTGTTCTTCTTTCGCGTGGTAATAAAATACATAGGGATTGCCTATAATGGCATCAAGCTTTTTAGTAGCAAGTTGCGTCACTAAATCAACATTAAATGGGATTTTGGCCATCTCAATATCGGGCATACTTTGTTCAACAATTTTTATGCTGCCATTGCTCTTTTGAATCCCCACCTTTACCTTGCTTAATTCTGATTTGGTTAAATCAGAATCTTCTCGCACTAGAATGCCGAGTTTTGCCCGATAATAGGGAGTGGTGTAAAGCGTAAATTTCGCGCGTTCCTCGTTATAGTAAAGGGTAGGCATGACATCAATTTTTCTTTTCTTGAATAAGGTTAGTAGTTCATCCCATGAGTAACCGTTGATAAATTCGATGTTTAAACCCGTTTTCTCACTGAGCAGCTTAATGTAGTCGATGACCAGGCCTTTTGGTTTGTCGTACTCTACAAAGTCAAATGGATGCCAGTCCTGTTCACTAGCTATACGAATCGATGGATGGTCAATAATCCAGTGCTTCTCTTCTTTGCTCAGCTTATTAAACAGGTTGTCGGCGTGACTAAAAAGAGGGAGTAGCAATATTGAAATGTTTAGTAGGGTAAAGCATAAGTGACTTTTTGCTTTCCATTGTCGTGGCATGACAGGCTCGTTAAGGCAAGTAAATAATATAGAAGACAGTTTACAGTATACACAGCTCAACAATGGAGTTAATTTTAGCCTTAGACCTCTCTATAAGCTGCTTTACAGTTGAGGAATTGATTTAGACGAGTTTGAATATGGTTACAGGCTTTAATCTGTCAGTATGAATGTGATTTTGCCCCATGTTTGCGCCTGTCCATTCTACAGCGAAGTCACACATTTCTTTGATATTAAGAGATAATCAGACCCTATTTCTGGTCAATTTAAAATGCAACGATGGACCAATATTTGATGCCATTTAACATTTTAAACGCGGCAAACAATGGGGTTAAGAACTAATTTTTTAGCTGGCAACGCCGAAAATATGAGGCTCAACTTTGCCTTTACATTCGGCCAAATAATCCAAAAAAATAGGTTATCGGTTGTCCTGCCAATGTCCGCTTACATGTGTGGAGACATTACCGAGAAGATAGAATTTGGTTATTTTAGGGAGCACAGCAATGACCCCTAAAGCTAATTCCAATCATAAGAAAATGAAGAATAGCTGATAAATTTGAGTAATCGTTAATAGCCGGGATGGGTGAAATCCTGCCATCGTTTGAAATCTTATTTACCCCCCTAATTCATGAATATCAAATACAAGTAATGATCGCTTTTGTTCTAGACCTAGATCTTTACCCTTGCTGAAAAAAGTAGTGCTTTAACTCCTTTTCACTCGTTCTATGAGGAAGCGAAGTCATCATAATTAGGCCATTTTGACCCTAGTCTCAAGGA
>ENA-OSET01001395-OSET01001395.1-sediment-metagenome-genome-assembly--contig:-NODE-1395-length-25143-cov-4.328094_pt1 | contig 25143 bp, 20 predicted proteins | sample MGYA00237882_ERZ534229 | MGnify/ENA primary metagenome ERZ534229 (study PRJEB26408, sample SAMN06266212) | sediment metagenome | isolation source: Hudson Canyon methane seep mesocosm | place... | reverse complement strand
TAACTCCTTTGCCCGCATTTTTAGGGCTTGGCCAGATTATCCAGAAGCAAAAAATGACTAACCAAGGCTAGTGAGCATAAACACTACCTTTTGGAATGCTGGAAAACCGCTAGCAAGGAACACAAAGCTTTCCTTTATAGAGTGTCAGAAAATTGCGAGTAAGAACCCCAAAGCGATACCTTTTGGACTCAAGTCATTAGTAGATTAACGCATCAGTTTTGAAAAATTTGCATTTTAAAAGTTCTATTCAATTATTTTAGTTGTCTAGCATAATCAGGGAGATTCAAAGTGCCAGCCCTCAAGAAGCATTAATCATTTACTGATGAGATATTGACGTTGAATACTCAGTATTTAAATGTTGACTACACCATTAATGGTTTGGCTCTCAGATCAAGACATTAACAAAATTCACTTAGGTTTGTTGTCTAGGTTTTATTAGCATTCGGTGAGTAGAATAGAATTAACAGTTTTAAGTATTTTGGTTTACGCTATAAAGACAGAAAGCAAAATAAACAATTTAGTGACTTGAAATAAGTTTTCAACCAAAAGCTAAAAACTGCCATCACCGGTTGCCATTTAGCTTAGCGTAATCTCTAAAAAGGCTTCGAAAGTGATAGAAATTACTCCCCACACATATTTAAATGCATCGATTACTCTAATTATCTTGCCAGTCTTTGTCATTACCTTGGTGTTGCGCGGCATAAAAGGTGAAGGCGTACGATATAACTCAGTGAGTTTATTTTACACGTATCTCATTTTGGGCTGTTGCAGCGCTATTGTCTTTTGGGCTCAAAATATTAGCCCTCTAAAAATAACATTCGCTCCCTTCGCTATTTTCTACATTCTTAGTAGTTGGATTTTAGTTTTAGCCGTTACAGGCTGGCATATAGACAAAAGACGATTGGTTTTCGTTGCTATCGCACATGTCGTATCCATAGGGTTGTTGGTATTTCTTCGAGGAAATCAAAGCTTTATTATTTTCTCTGCATATTCTCTCATCGCTTACTCGCTAATTACTGTATTTGAATATCGCCTAGCCATAGCTATGCGTAATATTGGTAATGGGATAATTGCAGCGGTTGGTCTTGCTGTTATATTGGTTTCATTTTTTCAGCTCTATGCACTCATCGCACTAGGTGATCAAAATCTGGCGTACCATGCTCACTTGATTGTAACTGGAAGCGGCTTTGTGTTGATCGGAATCGGCATATTGGCCTCCATATTAGTCGAAGAACATAGAGAGTTGATTAAGCAGGCGCTCATTGACCCCCTAACTGGATTGCACAATCGACGAGGAATGGATCTTTCGTCGAAAACCATTTTGAGCTATGCCGAGAGGAAAAAATCTCCGGTATCCATCATTGCTATTGATATCGATTACTTTAAATCTATTAATGATAATTTTGGGCACGACGTTGGGGATATCGTTCTCAAAGATGTGGCTGCGTTACTTTTAGCCAGTGTTAGGACGATGGATATTTGTTGTCGTATGGGAGGCGAAGAGTTCATCTTGTTGCTGCCGGACTTATCCAAAGAGGATTCAGCTAGGCAGGCTGAACGACTTAGGAGACAAATTGAGATGCTAGAAATTAAAATTAATGAAGAGAGCATCAAGTTAACTGCAAGTTTCGGCGTATCCTCTGATAGTGGTCATATTGATCTGGACTCACTTATAAAATCAGCAGATAAAGCGATGTACACGGCAAAGTCATCAGGGCGAAACTGTGTGATTAATGCTTAGAGTTTATGAGAAATGGTTTAAGTTATTCAAGACATAATCGATGTAGCCGAGGGTCTCTAGCCCTCAAGCTTTCACAAAACTCTGTACGCGGCTTCCGGACTCGACAGTTTTTAAATTAGCTCGGGGCGGGCTTGATATAGAAAGGTATCGCTTTTGTAGTTTCGCCATCAGCTTCCCACGAGCTCAAAAGATAACGCTTTTGCTCTACTGCTAGCGGTTTTCTATCACCTGAATTTGTATCGCTTTAACTCCGAACCACACATTTAGTTATGCAAGACAATCCGGCCAAATTAGTGGTCACGCTAAGAAATGGTTTAGCCTGTACTGCCCTACAATTTGTTATGTTAATTGTAAAACGAGGCGCGCCCTTGATTCCAAAGAATCAGGTCACATTTGGGTTTATGGACGTTAACAGACCAATTCTAGTTTGAAGCTGAAGACTTATATAACAGCTCTACCGCTGATTCCGTCTTTTGACTTAGTACGTTCCAATCATTCTCATTAGATTGCCAGAGAGACTCTGTTACACCCCAGTCTAATATAGACTTCGCTGCCCTTAGATTTCCCTTCTCATTCCAATGGTCATCGGTCTCGAAACGAAAGTTTGGATACCCTTCAGGAAATGAACTCTCTAGGTACAAAAGATTATCCCCAAACTTATCTTCCATAAGTTTTGTTGCAAGTTTCGTCGCAGCTTTGGTGGGAATGACGACAATAGTGAAAGTCGAACCGTTAGACTCGGCCGTTTTTTTCCACGTTGATAGTATCAATCGAAAATTATTCGCCCACTCAAGTGTTTGAGCAGAAGGCTTTTCTGACAGCAGATCTTTCGCGACCGAATCTGCATATTCATCATGGAACCTTTTTTCTTGATTCTTCTTATCATCTTTCGAAACGAACTTATCCATGATTCTCTCATTGAGCTTCTCTGAGGTATAAGTTTCGTTTGCGGCCTTTGCTTTTAACCTGGCAAATGAGTCTATAAGAAGGTAAGTCACATGAAACTTACGAACGGTTTCAATGAAAGGGTTCAGCGTTATTTCAACTGGCTCCCCTAGATTTTCACCATCAAAATCAAACAATTGGTTTTCATATATATTTCTCAAGTCATTGGTGACGAATACATAAAAAACATGGCTTAATTTTTCTTTGTTTTCGAAATCAAGATATTTCAAATACGATTGGTCCAAACCGTAACCATCGACACCAAAGTTGAGAACCGTAAATTGCGGGCTAAGCTGTTTTTCCATTAGTGACGTAAATGTAAATTCGTCATCGATTCGGCGATTCTCAGTCATGCTATCGCCAAAGAAACCAACGAGCTTACCTTGAAACACTTTCACATAAGAGAGGTCTTGGTCATTATGGTTTCTAATTCGAAAATCATTAAAATTTATTTTAACTTCATGATTCAAATCGGGGTGCTTTCTATATTGTATGTCGTTCGCAGGGCGGTCCCAGATTGCTCTGGTTCTAACCAAGTTTTCACTAACCAAGTCAACATACCGACCATCAAATCTCAAATAGATTTCTAACGCGACGCCGCCTACAAGCAAACAAACAATTAAAACTTGTAGGTTATATAGAAAGATTTTCATTTTCTTAGTCCAAGCCTAAAACAAGGTATAAATGAAAGGCGCAATAGCAGAACCTTGCGTTAGTACCAGCAACGAGCCTAGAAGCAGCATGGTGACAATCACCGGTGCAAGCCAGAATTTTTTTCTAGCGCGCATGAAGCCCCACAAGTCTTTAATTAAATCTAACATTAATACGGTCTCTCAAAGTGATCACGATCTTGTGGATGACAAGCAGACCTGTAAGTATCAAGCTCTGCTGACAATTTTCTATTCATAGGGTCTTTCTGTAAACATTTTAAAGCTAACGCAATTGGGAAAAATATAGCTAAAAATAGCACGCCCAAAATTATTCGCGTATTGATCCACCCCAGCACAAGGCCTATTCTCATCCAACCTTTGTATACCGGTTTTAGCGCATTAGGCAAAATAAGCGCCCAAACTATGAGTACACCTGCCACAATTGCTGGCCACAAAGGGAGCGAATAAGAGAACAGAAACGGCAGAATCAGGCCGAATAGCACTCCAAAAATAATACCCGTTGTTATACCAAATTTGCGCAATCCTGCGCGATCTAGCTCTTCAATTTCATGTTGCATAATTATTAGTCCAGTTCGAATTCATCTTTCCAGGAATCGTCATCATCCCATTTAGGCTGGTCTTTTTTGTCGAGCAAAATATTCTGCATAACAAGGTAATCCATCTCCGTTCTCATAAAACACCTGGTCGCATCTTCAGGCGTATAAACGATAGGCTCACCTCGGACATTAAATGAGGTGTTGATCAACACAGGACAACCAGTCTTTGACTCAAACGCGTCAAGCAGTTCATAGTATCGCTTATTCGTTTCAGGGTGCACAGTCTGAATTCGGGCGGAATAATCTACGTGCGTTACAGCAGGAATAGAAGAACGCGCCACATTCAACTTATCGATACCAAAGAGTTTGTTTTCATCATCTGTCATGCTCAAATGCTTATCAGCAGCAACGGGTGCTACCATCAGCATGTAAGGACTCTTACCTTTAATATCAAACCACTCGGAAACTTTGTCATACTTCACAACGGGAGCAAATGGCCTGAACGATTCTCTATATTTTATTTTCAGGTTCATTGTTGTCTGCATGTTGGTGCTTCGCGGGTCACCAATTATAGAACGGCCGCCAAGAGCTCTTGGTCCGAACTCCATACGACCGTTAAACCAACCGAGTACATTTTCATCTGACAAAAGATCAGCGAGCTTTGGAATCAACTCTTCATCTGGTAATTCTACATACTTGGCACCAACCGAATCTAAGTATGTCTTTATTTCTTCATTACTGAATTGCTTGCCAAGATAAGAACCTGACATCTTATCATTCTCATCATCTGCTGTTCTGGGCTTGTCTAAGTACTCATGCCATACAGATAGTGCCGCACCTGCTGCACCGCCAGCGTCACCGGCGGCGGGCTGAATCCATATTTCTTTAAACGGACCGTCTCGAAGTAATCTACCGTTTGAGACACAATTCAAAGCGACACCACCAGCCAAGCAAAGATAATCAACGCCTAGCTCTTTATGAATCGTTCTACCTAAACGAAGAACGACTTCTTCAGTCACTGCTTGGATCGATCGCGCCAAGTCCATTTGCTTCTGAGCAATTTCGGTCTCTGATTTTCTAGGCGGCCCACCGAACAACTTATCGAATTTTTTGTTGGTCATGGTCAAACCAACGGTGTAGTTGAAATAACTCATGTCTAATCTGAAGGTCCCGTCTTCTTTTAGATCCAACAGATTATCCAGTATAAGATCAACATACTTAGGCTCACCGTATGGTGCCAAGCCCATTAACTTGTACTCGCCAGAATTAACCTTGAAACCGGTATAATAGGTAAATGCCGAATACAGTAAACCTAAAGAATGCGGAAAATTGATCTCCCATTGCGGCTCTAGTTTATTACCGTCGCCAAGCCAAACAGAACTGGTGGCCCACTCCCCTACGCCATCTAGACAAAGTACAGCCGCTTTTTTATACGGGCTAGGGAAAAAAGCAGAAGCCGCATGCGAGCGATGATGTTCATTGAAGAAGAGCTTAGGCAGGTCTTTTTCTTTTAGACCTCCGAGTTTTGCCAATTCTCTTTTAAGCGTTGATTTAAGAAATAATTTTTCTTTAAGCCAAATCGGCATAGCCGCCAAGAAGGATTTGAATCCGCGAGGCGCATAACTCAAATACGTTTCCAATAATCGCTCAAATTTGATTAGTGGCTTGTCATAGAAAATAACATAGTCGACTTGGTCTAAGGATATTCCAACCTCATCTATGCAGTATTGAATCGCATTTGCGGGAAAAGCGGAATCTTGTTTTTTTCGCGTAAAGCGTTCTTCCTGAGCCGCCGCCACTAGTTTTCCATCCGTCACCAGGCACGCAGCACTGTCATGATAGTAGGCAGAAATTCCTATAATATTCACTGTCACTGTTTTCCCTAGTTACGCATTAACGGTTTATGTTTATTCATGGCAAATGAGGTTTTTCAACATCATACAAACTCAGACGAGCCAGCTATGAAAAATCACTTCAATTGTAGAAATCAAAGGCAAGAAACATCTCATTGATTTACCCTATCCTTAACAATATACGGCAAGATCTAGAAAGCAATTTTTCATCAGAAATTCTAACGACGCAATACTAGAGAACTTACTCCAATGTAGCAAGTTCTCTACCGGTAATCTGCCTAGGGTTGCGAAGCGTTTCTCGACAGAAAGCGAATCACACTTAAATTAACTTTGGCTGGCACGAATGTATTCGTTTGATACGATTGAACTAGACCTTCAGTGTCACTATACGCGTTAGCTCTGCGAGCAAATCATAGCCATCCCATACAGAAGAAAACGATAAAGCCTCACCAAATGGAACAATACGATCAACACCAAGAGGCAAGGTGGTTTCGATGAACTCGCTCAGGGTTTTCTCTGAAAAGCCGAATACAGACAAGGTTTGATCCTTCTTATGTAGAACCGATGTCAATTCTCTCAAGCCCCCTAGCTGTAACTCTAGAAACAAGCCATTACCCTTATGCAAATTCCGTTCGAGATGAGCCGCACTGGGCAACTGCACTCGACTTACATATTGTGTCTCTGTTGGTTTCACGACCACACCATCGACTTCTACTGCATAAATGCATTGTGATAAATACTTATCCATAAGCCCTGCGGAGGAAATGTCCGGCTGGTGTTTTTCGACATGTACTTGAACTCGCTTCCAAAAGTCCAATTGAGCTTTCTCTGTCAGCTCGGGATCACTGCTTACCCAACACACCAGTCTAGGCGAGGAGCAGGCCATCTGGTTAAACATGAAGCTGTCATTACAGAAAGAGGAAATTAATTGGTCTTTTTCTTCGTAGTCTAGATAAGATTTCGACTCGATAAGTGCTAAGGAGAACCGGTCAGAAAATGTAAGCTCTTTCGCGTGAGGTGCGAGCGGAAAGCGACGCACTCTATTTATCGTTTCATCACCACCCCAGACCACTCGCATATCGCAAAGCTGTGAGTAGTACGCGGTGATCTCGTCATTGTGCTCATAGCGAACAATCAGCACACGTTCTGAAATTGCTGGACATTCACTAAGACATTCATTTAACACCCTCAAGATCGTCGCTATTTGAGGGTTTAGCGTCGAAGACAACCGTACGATGTTTCGGTTTCCGCAGAAAATAGACAAAAACAAAGAATAAATGAAGACCGTATCGACGTTAGACGGAGCGATATGGAATACCAGCCCACGAGGTAATGTTGAATGTTGCGAGCGTGCTAGAAAGTCATCTCTCAATTGTGTCGTGTTTCGTTTACGCATCCAGAAAGCCAGGGCAACAAGCTCAGCTCGACTCTTTGCTTCAGCATCACGCAACAGGTATGTCGAGAATAAATTAGCGAATATGAGTGTACTATCTGAAAAAGGAGGCACACATTGACCCTCAATAACAGACTCTAAAGAGGGCCCAATAGGCGCCTCAATTTGAATAAGCTCGCTAAGCTGTGGCTTCATATGTATCGCTACACCCTCTTACTTCAGCTTTCGGTAGTCGACCAATTACCGAAAAGTAGGTTCCCTTTCTTCCGCAAGAACAGTCGTCTACACCGTGTATCAGGCCTTGATCTTCTGTCAAAATCACATGACCTGGGTAAGAGCGTGGCAATACCGATAAGGTTTCTATCACGCCCACTTCTCCATGTGGTAGAGTCTTTCCAGAGACCGGGTCACGAATGAGAATTTCGGAAAAGATAGACGCATGGAAATGCCCATTCCCACACTCCATGTAGACTGAACCCATTTGCTCAACCATGCCGTAATAATTAAATACTTGATCTACCCCGACCACTTGTTTAGCGCGTTTTTTAAACTCAGCAGTGTTGACCTTTTCAGACTCAAGTTTTTTCCAGCCGCCGCTATGTATCAATATCGCTTGTTTGAAATCTATTGTACGGCCACGTTCTTCTAACACTGTAATTAGGTGATGCCATATTATAAACGTAAAGCCAAACAGTACTATTTTCTCACCATCGTACTTAGCCAAAAACTCGTCGAGTGCTTCATAACGAATACTCATATTTTCATCAAAAAGATACAAGTGATCTCGCCCAAAAGTAGACATCCCTATAATACCGCCACCCCTAGCAGAAAATCGTTTTTGATCTTTAATCACAGAAGCTGAATCTAGAATGATCATTGGAAGCCGTTTAGGGCCAAGAAAGTTACCCATAATGGCACTGAGTGCTTTTGTTTGAAGTTTCGTCGTCTCTTTGTCGATAAATACCTTCGACACTTGGTTCGAAGTTGTACCCGAGGACATTAGGGTTTTGATGAGATTCGTATTCTCTGTACTTCGTAACTCATAATGTTTGAAAATTTGAACCGGTAGCTGGAACAAATCAGATAGACTATTAAGTTCACTCGAATCGTGGCCATGCGCTGTCGTCATTTTATAGTATGGACTGCAAAATTGACGGTGATGATGAGTAAGCTCGCTAAGTAAATCGAGTAAGACCTTATGCTTTTGAGTCGTTGGCAGAGAGTAAGGGCCTTGCTCAAATAATGAAAGAATATCAGGCACGTTGATCGACACCTTTAAAGAGTTTGCTATGCATTATTTTTCCCGAGGCATTTCTAGGAATCTCAGACACACGAAATAATTCAACAGATCGGTGATCGAACTTAAACTGCGACACAACCATTTTTTTAATCGCGTCGCCGTCTTGTTCACCGACAATGGCGACCTTCAAATGATCATCGACACCACCACATACGCCCTCAACACCATTAGCTTCAAGGTAGGCATCAAGGTCATCTAAATTCAATCGATTGCCATATAGTTTAATAATCCGCTTAAGCCGGCCGGTGATACGGTAATAACCATCTGTATCAACTATGCCTATATCTCCAGTATGAAGAATGCCGCCAAGCTCATCACCCAGCGAAAGGTCCTGTGATCCTTCGGCGTAACCCATCATGACGTTGGGGCCTTCATACACTAGCTCTCCTACACATTGATCACCATCGACACCAAGGCCTTGTTTCACAACAGTTAGCTTACCACCAGGTATCGCTTTTCCGATGCTGCCACAATATGCTTCTGCATCTTGGTAAGGAAGATACGATATTCTGGCACTTGCTTCAGTTTGGCCGTACATCATATAAAATTGTATGCCTTTATCTTTAGCAATTTTAGCAACAGCTTTAGCGTTCTCGATGGATAGCTTGCCTCCTGCCTGCGTCATTTTGCACAAAGAAGGTAATTCCATTCTACCCAAGCGTAGTCTCAACAGCATTTCGTATGTATAAGGAACACCCGCTAATGATGTGGCTTTCTGTTCCCGAAAAAAAGTCCAAAATGGCTTGATCATTAGCGAACTATTTGTCAAAAGAATAGGCGCACCGACCTGTAAATGGCTATTGATTACCGACAGACCATAAGAGTACGCCATGGGCAGCGTTGTGATAGGACGGTCTTCAGGTTTGAGCTTTAAATACTGAGCAATGCTCTCAGCGTTGCTAGCGATATTTTTAGCCGATAAGCGCACGAACTTGGGGCTCCCTGTGCTGCCTGAAGTAGAGAGTAACAAGGCAAGCGATGGGTGAAGTTCGAACTTTTCCTGATCGTCACAAGCGAACAACCCGTAGTCGCCAAGCTGTTTCAATGGCACTCCCACATCACCTGAAATTCTTCTCCACACATAGTGTGGTTTGTATTTTCCAATGAGCTCTTTTTTTAGATTAGACGCGAGATTTTCATTCACAAGAAGAGCGGTACTTTTAGCGCGCAATACTGACAAATACCCTACAACAGACTCGTACCTGTTTTCACACTCGATCACGACGAGCGTTTTTTTCACTGCAAACGGCTCCGATACCTCATCGCACAAACGACTTACGGTATCGTAAGTAAAAGTGCCTCCGATCTCGTCAATCAAACAGGGCTTACCTCCAAACTGCTCAAGATTGTCGAAATACGTCATACCACCATGCCGCCATCAACCCCCAACACTTGACCGGTGATATATGAAGACATATCTGAAGCGAGAAATAATACCGTTTTAGCAACGTCATCCGCAGAGCCTAAGCGATTCATTTTTATCGTGTTAAGCACTTTGTCACGCTGTGCCTGATCAAATTCTTTGAGCAAGTCAGTCTCAATAAACCCCGGCGCGACAGCATTAACTCGAATATTAAACTCCGCCAACTCCTTTGCACTCGCTTGAGTAATACCGATAATGGCTGCTTTAGTTCCGCTATACGCTATTTGCCCAGCAGCACCTAAGCGACCAACAATGGAGCTAATGTTGATAATGCAGCCTTGCTCGCGACGAGCCATCAATTTAACCGCCATCTGCTGATTGTAAAGCACACCGTTAACGTTAATCGCCGTCATGTCTTCAAATGATTTTATTGAAGAGAACATCAACAAATTTGAATGCATAATGCCCGCATTGTTAACAAGAATGTCCAACTGACCAAACTTGTTTTTCAGTTGTTTGAACGCTTTTTTAACTTGCTCCGCATCTGACACATCACATTCAATGCCTAAAGCATCTACCTGGTAATTGCTTTGCAACTCCTCGACACGTTGCGCATTTAACTCAGTATTTCGGCCACAGATCGCCACAGAGGCACCACACTGTGCAAAAAGTTTCGCACACGCCCACCCAATACCTTTGTTTCCACCAGTCACATAAGCGACTTGACCTGCCAGATCAATCTTCATTGGTGTATTTATTGACTATATCGACGGCGACTTTGAACGAGCTCATTTCGATAACGTCATCTGTATCGATCATAATGTCGAATTTAGTTTCAATCGCAACAATGAGGCGCATATGAGCAATTGAATCCCACTCCGCAAGCGTGTTGTATTCCAATGTGTCTGCAACCATTTTTTGATCAATGCCCAATTCCTCGACAAACACAGCCCTCAGTTCTTCAATATTAATATTCATCCACTGCTCTTCAGTTATGTGAAAATTATTTTGGTGAGTAATCTCTTCGTCAACTAACGTTTACTGCAGTATTTATACCATTAGCCACCGTATTGTCCTAGAAACCAAATTTGAACGTAAATAGCGAGACATTACTCAGAAGACAGTCAATACGGTAAGCGCCTAAACATATTGAGTTTTTGATTTTTAAGATAAAAATGACTTAGGAAATCAGCAAAGCGGAAGTATTAATCAGCTTAAATGTAGGAAGCGCTACTGATACAAACCTGCTAATGGAATTTTCAGGGACTTAATAGGCGGCTATTTAACAGTACGCTGTTTTTTTTGTCGCTGATTGGTCAAGGGCTCATTTACAAATTCGAATTTCGAGGGAATTTTAAAGCGCTCAAGCTTAAGCCTACAATGTTTTTTAATTACTTTCTTCAACGCTTTAGTTTCAACATTGCTGTCACAACGAACACGTACACAGACTTGGTTTCCTAGAATAGGGTGCGGCTCGCCATAAACCATACTATCTTCAACGTCCGCCAATTCGTTGAGGGCCGACTCTACCTCAATAGGGAAAACCTTTTCACCTCCAACATTTATGATGTCAGACTCTCGACCTATTATGCGCATCCAGTCGCCATCTAGCTCAACCATGTCACCTGTACATAACCAACCTTCTTGCTCCAACATCCCGTCGGCATTTAAATAGCCCAACATAGTCGATTCAGACTTAACCCAGAGAATGCCATCTTGAATTTTAGTCTTGAAGTTTTCGCTATCTAACTTCATCCACGCAGAGTCATCTTCTCGTGTTTTCGAACGAGGAGAGCCAAATTCTGACGTACCATATTTCTGGATAATACGGGCATTTGGAAACAGCTCCGGAAGACGAGCTAGTACGTTGCTATTAATCGGCTCCGAACCATAGCTTACGATTTTAAGTGATGAAAAATCGAAATTTCGATATTCACCAGAGAGCATTAACAAATTAAGAAAAGAAGGCGATACAGGCAATACTTCTACCTGACATTCTTCAACCAGCTTACAGACTGCCGACGGTGTTCGCGCAGCAGGAACCGCCAAACTGCCTCCGCTCGAAAGCGTATAAAAGAGTGTATCAAGGCCTGCAATGTGATCGAGTAAAAGAAAAGACAACGTGCAAAACGCTTTGTTTACGTTTTCATAGCTCGTTAAGAATTTCTCAAGATCATGTAAAATCGCTTTAGGTCGCCCTGTTGTTCCAGACGAGAAAATAATAAAACCAGAATGGTTTTTTACAAACAAATTTTGTAACAATTGATGCTTACTATCAGCCTTAGTATCGATATTTCGATATTCTAGTTCGCCGTTCGAGGCGGTAAATACGTGATCAGCTTGAGCATCTTCACAATACGCCAATACATCTTTGGCGCCGGGTGAAATTAACGCGACAACACCACCGCGTCTAAAAAGCGCTATCAATAGTGAGATTGATTGGAAAGAAAAATCTGACTGCACGGCAACAATCTGCTGCGTTGAAATGCCGTAATTATCGAGCCTCTCGCACCATTTATCCGATTCAGTCGTCAGATCTTTATAGGTAAAAGATTGGCCCGATTCGAATAGAGCAACTTTTGTCGAGTTATCGCAAAGCCGCTCTACCAGCTTATCTATCAACACGCGTTTAAATCCATTATTAGGAAATACCACCAAGGAACAATGTTTGACCGGTAATAAAGTCGCTTTCTTCTCTGATAAAAAAGTCTGTCACATTAACAATGTCTTCAAACGTACCAAGGCGCTTAACCGCTTGAGTTCCAATAAGGTCATCCATCTTATCGTCAGAGACACCTTTAATTAGATCTGTAGCGACAGGTGTTGGGCCCAAAGCATTGACCGTAATATTAAACGGCGCGACTTCTTTAGCCATTACCTGGGTAAAATTATCTACAGCAGCTTTAGAAGCGGCGTATGCGGCCTCACCTTCAAGTTTCAATGGCGCGGCTACCGTCGCAAAATTTACGATTCGTCCGTATTTTTGCTTACACATTATTTTTGCCGCTTCTCTGGCAAACAAAAACGTGCCAAAAAAATTCGTTTCAAATATCTGCTTAACAGTAGACAACGGCGTCAATAGAATATGATTCATCGACGCGATACCTGCATTATTCAATAGAATATCGACTCGACCATATTTCTTTCGCACTTGACGCATCATCTTTTGCACTGCTTTTTCATCAGCGACATCTAAACAAAAATGCTCATAGCCTTCTAATTCGTCATCCATCTCACTGCGACTACACCCAATAACTTGGTAGCCTTTTCCTATGTAATATTCAGCGAGATAGCGGCCAATACCTTTTCGGGTCCCTGTAATAACCATCACTTCAGCCATTATTATTCTGCCTCTACTTTACTTAATGCAAATTCCAACAATGCGCTAACGCTACGATACGGGCTATTGCGCATTGACATTGCTTTCTCATCGGCCAACGAAATGGACTTGTCCAGTTCATCAAAAATCAATGACTCAACTTCAGTCACTAATGACACAAGAGATAGAGAGTCAATACCATCACTACCACCAAAAATAGCCGTATTTTCAGTAATATCTCTCAGTTCATCGTAATCCAGCTCTTCATTTAGTTCTGTCAACGCTTCTTTAATTATTGAATATATTTTATCTCGCACTTTTACTCGTCCTTATCTCGTAACTTAACGTTTCAATATCACTTTGGCGGGAGAACCCTGAATGATCACCCCAGCCCTATAACGCCTATTAACCGTGCTATTCGCTACCACGATACTATTATCTCCAATCTGAGCGCCGTCCAAAATAACGCAACCCGCTCCGATCCATACATTGTTGCCAATTTTTATTCCCTTTGACGTGCTGCCTTGATCTTCAAGGTGAACGTCCATTTCAGCATGAACATAATTGTTTGCAACGATACTGACATTGGGCCCGCAAATGAAATTATCGCCAATTTCAATTCCACCCTCACCGGCCGCGACAAAGCAATTTGTGGCGATACCACCACGTTCACCCATAATGAAAGGGCCATCGTAGGCTTTCACCTTAGTAAACGAACCAATGACACACCCTTTACCTAATTTAAGCTTAGGCGAAAAATCAACTTCTGCTTTAGGGCTTACTTTCGCTCGAAATTTTATCAAATACGCTATCGTTATGACGACCGATGGCATAAGTAAACGAAGTAAACCTTTCTTAATATTTTCTACTTTCATGTTCGTTCCCAGCGACTAGAGTAAGTCATTTTCTTTGTACCAAGACACGGTCTTCTTCATTCCATCCTCTAGCGTCACTTTAGGACTTAAACCCAATATCTTTTCTGACTTTTCAGTATTGAACGCTCTATTGTTTTTGTAAAATCGTACACGTCGTCGATGTAATACCGGTTCAATACCAAACGGTGCACATAACATTTCGCATAAAATGGCAGCATACCAAAACAACCAATAAGGGAAAGTAATACTCGGTGGAGACACCGATAAAGATTCAGCAACAGCACCGACATAGGCTCTTAGTGGACGATAGCTATCTGGCCCCCCTACTAAGAATATTTCTCCGTCAATACCTGGCGTCGAAAGCGCGCTGGCAAACCCTGCGACCACGTCATCAATATAAACCGCGTGAAAGTTGTCTTTACACTCGCCCACAAAGAAAAAACGCCCTTTTGAAAGCATTTTAAACATTTTGAGCATTCTTAAATCACCCGGCCCATACATAGAGCACGGACGAATTACCGCAATTTCTGTGCTACTTGACCCCACTTTCGAAAGCACATATTTTTCGGCTTCAAGCTTGGTTTCCTGATACAAATCGCCTGGCGCATAAGGAGACTGTTCTGAAGCAGGCGTTTGCTTAACATCGCCATGAACCCCAATAGTCGAACAATGAACAAAACGTTTCACACCTTTTTCGATCGCGGCATCTAGAACGGCACAGGTGCCTTCAACATTAATCCGCCGGTAGACATCTTCTTTGCCAATGGTATTTCGAAAGTTCGACACGGTATGAATAACATAATCACTCCCATCTACTAGATCTGACATAAGCTTGCGGTCGGAAATTTCACCAATAAAGACCTCAACGCCTTCCGGCACCAACTTCGCTTTATCTGCTGTATGCACGTGGGCCCGAACCTTATACCCAATAGAGAGCAAATGATTGGTCAACGCAGTTCCTAAGAAACCAGTTGCCCCCGTAATTGCTACAAGCCCTTTATCCATTAATATACTCTTCCAAGAATTAGATTGATGACATTTACTCATTCGCTAAGGCAGACAAATTCAGTGTAGCCAATAATAAGAAACCGGCACATTGAGAGCGACTTACTGCTGTTAATTTGAGCAGAAACCAAGCTAGAAAATTTGAACGGAAGTTTACGCTATTACTCACAATAAGAATATGCTATCGCTCTACATTACTTCACATATCAAACGATTTGATCTACCATCACGCGTATTATGTCTCGACAGATTTGTAACCAAGCAACTCTAGAGGCGCACTCCACTTACCGCAACATTCAATATAGATATCACCGTGAAACCAATTTACTTTATCACCAGCCTCTTATTTATTACTTTCTCCTCACTATGCTGTGCTCTCGACACCATTCCTGAAGATCTATCCAAGTGGGAAGAAAAAGGAACTATTCTCGAAAGTGACCCGAATTTATTCTGGGAGAATAAGCTTAAAATTGGCATTGCCGGCTCAGCGAAAGTTGGCACGACATATTACTTATTTTACCTGGCCGGCTTTAATGGTCAATGGAAAGAACACGGCGGAAGCAACCACCAATCCTTGGGGGTAGCTACAAGCCAAGACGGCATCACATTTAAAAAGCACACAAACAACCCCGTCCTCACACCTCACGTTTTTGTACCTGTAAGTGCAGAAGAAGAAGGAATCAGAACGGCATTTGTACAATACGTCCCAAGTGAAAAACAGTTTTATGGGTTCTTTGGCGTCGAGTCACCGGGAGGCAAAAATACTTGCCCCTTCCGAGATGGCGCCTTAGGTTGGATTAGTTGGTTTTGCAAAGGTAATATTGAAGTAGACTCCGCAGTCTATCTTGCTACATCATTCGACGGATTGAATTGGGACGTAAAAGGTGCCGTCGACGGAGCGTATAGAAAAAAAGGCCATGAGGTTTATGCATCCGGCTGGGTCCATGACGGAACAAAATTTCACTTGTATATCACGACGGCTGAAGGCGGATTAAACAAAAAAGCATCTTCAGGAGACAAGCCCCTAAACCTTAAGGAACTCGGCGAAGCTAAAGAGCTACAATGGGGCTGGTCAGGCATTAACACCTTTCTTCATGATGACAACAATACCGTAACACTGATATATGACCCAAAAGGAGGAAAACACCCCGGCACAGAAAACGAACACCTCTACTTTGCGACCACTACGTTAGATGATATGACGGTGATACAAAATGAAAGAGCGATACCGGGTACGAAAGGCGTTCAAAGTAAGCACGCGATATTGAAAGATGACCATGAATGGAAATGGTATTATATTCTTGAAGACGATCAAAACCGCCATCAAATCAAATTGAGAGTTCATACCTTAACGCCTTAGGCATGCTTTATATTCAAAACTTGCTGAACTCTATGAGTGAACCACATACACCTTTTTGGCTTGAGAAAAAACGCACTCAGTCTTGGAAGTATTGAGCAATCGGTACACTAGAATAGAACCCTGCAGCTGCGACAAACACAGCTATCGAAATTAGACAATAAATAAACAGCTTTGATCATCACAAAACACAAACAGATAGAAGAAAATGTATGATACTTTTATCTCACTAAAAACAGTCGGCTTCAGCGCTCAATAAATGACAAACTATAAATCACTGTTTAGCTCCTCAACTATGGTATTCATTGGCCTAGTTATACGAGTTATTTTGATAATGCTATTTGAAACACTCTCGGCGCGCTACCTAGGCCCAGAAAAATATGGGACCTATTCATTCCTATTTACCGTTATTGTTATTATTTCCACTCTACCCACGCTTGGCTTACTTCAATCAACGCGTAGATTTATCGCTCTATTCTACGATCAAAAATCCCACGATAAAGTTAAGGGGGTTGTACGGTTCAGTAATTATTGGACCTTCATCATTGGCAGCATCTTCGCCGCCCTGGCATACCTAGCCGTCAGTATCAGCAATGGCGCAATAGACACAGAAACAACGTCCTTATTTATATTATTACTTCTCATCATTCCCTTCTATGCACACAGAAAGCTAGCAATTTCTGTTTTCAGCGGATTCAAGAATACAAGCTATAAGGTTATTTTGGAGGATATTACAGAACCGACTCTACGTATTTTATCTATTTCAATCGTAATGCTTGTAGGGGGTACACTTGCAAACCTTGTATATGTGACCACCATCGCCTACATAGTGATTGGAATCATATCGCTCACATTGGTTAGACGCTCATTAAATACCGCCGTCAAGAAAGACACCGAGACCACAATGCCGTGGAAGGTTTTTTTTGGTTTCAGCGCAACAATGGCCGTAACTGAAGGCATTGAACTAGCGCTCACATGGCTGGATATTCTAATGCTTGGTTTACTTTCAACTGATCACCAAGTTGGCTTATTCCGCGCGACCACACAGCCAGCAATGCTTGCTTCAGTCATTCTAACCAGCTTTGCATTTATATATATGCCTTTAGCAACTGAGTTATTTGGCAGAAAGGAATTCGCAAATTGGAGCAAGCTAAATAACCTAATCTCTCTTTGGTCGATGACACTAGCGTTTCCAATTAGTGCCGTTTGCATTGCTTACCCAGAAGTTGTCATCGACATACTCTTTGGAGATAAATTCGCAGGCGCGGAAAATACGCTAAGAATTCTAAGCCTTGCCTACATATTTCACTCTGCGTGCGGATTTACGGGCCTAAACTTGATTATCGGTGACAAGACAACAACCCAAATGAAAGGTAAAGTCATATCTCTCCTGCTGCACATAATACTCAACCTTATCTTTATTCCTAATTATGGTGCTTTAGGTGCTGCATTTTCCGTCTTGTTGTCATTACTGTTTTCAAATCTATATAATTTGTATTGGACCAATAAATACTTTTCTATTCACCCTTTCGAAAAAACTTATTTCAGCCTATTAATTCTCAATATATCTATTTCAGTATGTCTATATCTGTTCTTAGCGCTATTCCATTTAGCAGGATATATTGAATTGCTGATCATGGGCGTTATGCACTTACCATTGTTCGCATTAATTAGCCTTAAAACAGGCATTGTAAAAAAAGAGCAATTTGTCGTTATTATTGAATGGGTCAACTCAGCAAGGAAATCAAAATGAAAGGGTGGGCGTATAACTTTTTAAATGACCTATTTAAGTCATTGAGCGAAAAAAATGAAAAAGTAGTCTTGATGAGGAGCTATGACTGGCTGGCTGATAAACCTATAGGTGATATAGACCTACTAGTCTCACCTAAAGATGTTACGCGCGTCAAAACCTCTATTGATTCCTTTACCCACGCTAAGGGCTGGACGAAGATTTTTGAAGATAAAGATGCAAATCATACCCATCTGGTTTATGTGAATACGACAGGAGAAGAGCTTCAGTCAGCGCATATCGATCTACAGACCTCCTTGGGTAGAAAAGGGTTCACATACGCGACAACCGAAAGCGTCATGCAAAACCCAGATAAGGTTGATGATATTCTTCAACAGAATGAGCCCGCATCTACCTTATCTCTAGCACTACATGTTTTGCTCGACAAAGATGAGGTGAAAGATAGCTATAGAGAAATCATATTATCGGCTGACCAAGACACATTGAGAGCTGCGCTAGAACGAGCGCTGAATACCGACTCCGCAAAATTGATAATTAAGTGGGTAGAAGAAGACTTCCCGCAAAAAGATGCACCACAGCTAAAAAGAATCGTCAGGTCAGCTTTGTCACGCAAGCATCCGGCAAATACTGTTTACCCCTGGATCCATAAATTATTAAGAGTTGCCCGGTATTTTTATAAGAACAATGGCGTCATGATAGCGGCGCTCGGACCAGATGGCGCGGGCAAAAGCTCTGTGGTAGAAAGTGTAGAGAACCAACTAAAATTCGGCGCATTTCCAGTTGCCTCAGTCTATATGGGTAAGAGAGAAACCTATTTACCTACAAGCAAGCTCATACGATATTACTATAACTTGAAGAACAAGAAGTCTCACGACGGCAATGAGGATCCCGTGCCTCATGAATTAAAGCCCAACAAAGACCAAAATAAGAAAAAACGCCTAGCCTCCCGCATCAAAGAAATACTGGGTTTGACAAACTGGTTCATTGAGCAATGGGCGCGGTACTTAATTGAAATTCGTCCAACGCTGCAACAAGGAGGTGTAGTGCTATGTGATCGATATATTTATGACTTAGCCGACCGATCTAAGAACAGCGTTGTCTATAGTAAGTCATTCGCTTCATTCCTGACTCATTTTTACCCTACGCCTGATATCACCTATTTTTATTGGGAGGAGCCAGAAGTACTCTTCGAACGCAAAAGAGAAAACACAATTGAACGAAGTGCTTTTTTGATCAATAACTATCGGGCCATATTAAGCAACATACCAAATACAGAAGAAATACGTACTAACATTGACGTAGAAACAATTAGTCATGGCGTTATCAAAAGTATCGTAACAAAAATGGAAGTATAGTTTCTATGTTGCACAAATCTGCTTGGAATATCTTTTTATCTGATCAAGGTAAACTTAACGTAAGTTATTGTGGAGCGGTGAGCGAAGAAACATTTGGCGCTGCGTTAACGAAGCTGCCTTCCGTTCAGCTCTCGAACAACGATCAAGACATCGACTTACTCCTCTGCGCTGAACAATTTTCAGCTGAACTGAAAGACCAGATATGGAAGAAGCTGCCCGACCTAAGTGAAAGCGGCCTATTCATTTTCCTCACAGACAACAGTCGTAACAATCAAAACATTATTGAGATGTGCCAAGAAGCAGAGAGCCTGAGCATTGTTACTAATATGACCTTGTTAGATGACACGCTATATGACGACAACCTCAATTGGACAACGTTTATTCCTCGAACCGGGAAAGTCGACTACGTTAAGAGGCTTTACCGCAATCGATTTTCGAAAAAGGATAATAAGAAGCAACTAATCATATATTCAAAGGGCAACCCTGACAGCTGGCTACTTACTCTTATAGACAGATTGGCTGACCTTAACCTTGCACAAAAAGAAGTGGAAATTGGTCGAATTGATAAAATGCGTACCGGAAATTATATTGTACAACTTCAAGACGCCCGTAAGGCCAAATTTGCCCTCAAAGTCATTAACGACCATGAGAGTAACGAAACCACTAGTAATACAAACCCTTGGCTTGAGGAGCTCACTTCCCAAGAAAATATTCCTTGCGAAATACGACAAAAAATCCCTAAAACCATAATCGAATCAGAGCACAAAAACGCTTCATATCAGCTAGAAGCATGGATGACAGGGCAACCTGCATCTTTGTACTTTTATAATAGAAAAAACAGAGAAAGAATAATTGATACAGCTATAGATTGGTCGGTCTTGTTCCAAACAAGCACACGTAATAACACAGACATACAGACTGACCACATAAAAAAAGTAATCAGCGCTTTCGCCGCCGAAGCGGGTATGACTGATACATTATCGTCAAGAATAACTGACTACATTTCAAGTAAATTGTCCGCACACCCATGCCCATCAGTCGGCTGTCATGGCGACTTCTGGATAGCAAACATACTTGTAGACTCAAAATTCGACGTAACTGGCGTTATTGACTGGGATTTTTTAGAAAAAGATACGACGCCACTGATTGACATCCTTCACCTGCTCTTCCATGAAAAAACACTACTAAAACCCTTTAAACCCTGGAAAGAACTAGAGAGAACGTTTCGCGGAAAAATGAGCGAACGCAACCTGAGCAAGATATGCTACGCCCTAAATAAGCTAGGAATTCACACAGAACTTTTCCCCAGCTTATTGCTGTTTTATTGGGTTAAATACCTAGACACAAGACTGCGTATATTTAATCATGATAAAAAATGGATACAGTGGGCATTTAAGGATATTTACGAACTTTTATCGAATCAAACAACCGATGAATGGGAGCATTTAGGAAAACAAGTAGCAAATGCGGCAAATCACCTCAAATACAGGTAATCTCAAGGCCTAATAGGTGCCCTAACAGTATCTTGTATGCATACTGAAAGGCACCCCACGCGACCAAAGATCGATACAGGCTCCGTTATCGCTGTATCAATATCGACTGAGCCGTCACAGTCTCCGAACTTGAAGTCTCCCGCCCACTGGCAAACACGACGATGTCATCTTCAAAATTTTGCTTCGAAGATGATACATTTCTAAACTCACTTCCCGCAAGCAGTAACATACGTGAGCTAAACAAGATATCCGTCGCATCTGACTCACGGTAAACAAGATTTCCACCACGCAGATTGTCGGAGTAAATGACTTCAATTATATTTTCAGCTTCATTCAACTGAACAATCGGCCGAGTCGCATCAATAGACTTGTCGATTACGTGCAGGTCACTCCAATTACCAGCGGTATCCCTCACAAACATTCCCAATGTCACCTCACTAGGAGAGTCATAACTGGTCTTAATTGCTGCGTAGAGCGTACCATCACTTGCGGAGGCTAGGTTAATATGATCATCAGCTAAGCCGCCATCGATACTAAGTGCCTGGTCTAACCCTGGGTATTCTGTGGCTGACCAGAAATATGGATCGTCACCATCATCATGGTACCTAAACCCAAACTCTTCATTTACCTGGTTCGACCACATGACACCTATCGACGATTCCCCAACCCTGACAATAGAACTAATATCGTCGTCAGAAAGACCTGATGCCACTTCTACAGGCTCAGAAGACCAGTCATTATAGGGGTAGTCACTGAATGCAACATCCACACTGCTCAGCTTGTCGATCGCGAGCCACATGACTGAATGTGAGTCAACCTCAAGTGTTACAGTCTCTGTATCAGAGACAAATGGTATATCTACATTCTCTGAACGAACAGACCAGAAATCATAGCTCGGTACGATAGAATCAACGAACTCCAATGACACCAGCTCCATCGAGATATTATCATATAGCAGTGCGTGAACTTCTCCGCCCGTTCCAGGAACCAACTTAACATCCGCCCTAACATTAGTGAGCGAAGATATATTCAGAACCTGCGTCCATGTCGCCCCATCCAGTCGCGAAACCCAACTACCTGTACTGTCAGATAAGATCGCCCAATGGTAACCCCCAAACTTCCATAACTTAGACTGAGGCTTACTCGCAACATCACCTGAAATTTCCAACGATTCAAGCGGCGTCACAGACCAGTCCCTGAGCATAACTCCTGTACTCAAGTCCTCGGCAGCATCAAACATGGCCTGTATTTCAAGCTCGCTTTTAGCGTAGTTAGAGACAACCACCTCATCTATCGCACCAACAAAGGGGTAGAGCCCATCATCTTGCGCACCAACACTGAAATCTACGGCGTTATTCGCAATATCAAATACCGCAGGAAAGCTGGTTTCCATTACGCCGTTTACGTATAGGCTCAATGTCGCACCATCATAAGTCGTCGCAATATGCATCCAAGTCAAGCCGTCAGTCGGATAACTCGTATTTGAATTAATTCGATAGGTATTTGCAGTACTCTTTTGATTAAAACGCGCAAATACAACACCTGAGCTCGACAAGCTTAATTCAAAACCATCTATCGTGTTGGCACGCGCCTTTTTAAGAACATACTGTGTCGCTTTTTGAGTAGGCCTCACCCAAGCAGAGAGCGTAATATGATTTTGTAGATCCAGACTATGATTATCAGGCAATAAAATACGATCAGCATCCTCTGAGAATGACAATGCATCACCGCTCGCACCTCGCGTCCAAACTGGAGCCCCGTTCAATAGGCCGTCGTTTACAAACGCACCGCTATCCAAAACGTAATCCCCACCACCTTCATTCATACTCCAGCTAACGACATCAATAGGGGCAACGGCGACAGGGTCAGTATTACCATAGTATTCATCGAGATTGGTCAGACCATTACGATTGGCGTCTAATGCAGCATCGCTCGCATCCAATGGATCGAACCCATACAACAGCTCCCACTCATCCGGCATGCCGTCATTATCGTCATCTAAATCTGCGTTATCGCCCTGACCATCCACATCATTATCGGACCATTCGTTCGCATCGTTAGGGAAAGCATCTTCTTCATCCGCTACCCCATCATTATCACTATCAGCGGGCAGCACACTTTCATAAAGCACCTGCATCTCTGCACTCGTTCGAGCATAGTCAGATATAACCACTTCATCGATCGCACCAGAAAATGGGTAAACACCATCATCTTGCGCACCAACACTTAAATCGAGCGTATTTGCCACAATTGCGAATGTACTCGGAAAGCTCGTTTCAAGCTCACCATTGATATATAGGTTCAATGTAGATCCATCATAGCTTGTCGCGATGTGCATCCACGTGGAGCCATCTGTAGGATACTGACTTGTCGAATTTATCCGATAAGTATTTCCGGAGCTTCTCTGATTAAAACGTGCAAAAACGGAACCCGAGCTAGACAGACTTAATTCAAAGCCATCCACTGAGCTCGCGCGTGACTTCTTAACTACATATTGAGTTGCTTTAGTCGTCGGCTTAATCCATGCCGATATCGTAAACTGATTTGAGATATCAAGACTTGAGTTGTCACTCAGCAGTACTCTATCCGCCCCGCCTGAAAATAGCAGAGCGTCACCATTTATGCCCTGCGTCCATGTAGTCCCACCGTTGAGCACACCATCGTTACCCAGCGTACTTCCGTCTAATGCGTAAGCGCCGCTACCTTCATTCATACTCCAGCTCACAATGTCACGCGGTGCAGCCTGGAGCGGATCTGAATTTGCGGTATATTCGTTTAAATTGCTCTGTCCATCACTATCAGCATCCAATGCAGCATCGCTCGCATCCAATGGATCGAACCCATACAACAACTCCCACTCATCCGGCATGCCGTCATTATCGTCATCTAAATCTGCGTTATCGCCCTGACCATCCACATCATTATCGGACCATTCGTTCGCATCGTTAGGGAAAGCATCTTCACTATCTGTTACGCCGTCTCCGTCGCTATCTGCAGGTAGCACGCTTTCGTAAAGCGCTTGTATCTCCAATGCCGTTCTTGCCTGATCAGCCACTAGTACTTCATCGATAGAACCGTTAAACGGATAAGCACCATCATCTTGCGCACCAATACTCATATCAAGAGAATTAGTTGCAATGGTAAATGTGGTAGGAAAACTGTTTTCAAGAATGCCATTTATATAGAGGCTTAGCGTTGATCCATCATAGGTGGTTGCTACATGCATCCAGGTTTGACCATCTGTTGGGTACCGACTGGTCGAATTAATTCGATAAGTATTTCTTGCGCTATCTTGATTGAAACGAGCAAAAACAACACCTGAGCTTGATAAACTTAGTTCGAATCCGTCAACCGCACTCGCGCGCGCCTTCTTGAGCACATATTGTGTGGTTTTCGTGGTAGGTCTAATCCAGGCAGACAGTGTTATTTGGCTTTCGATATCTAGGCTAAGGGTGTGATTCAGCAAAACACGGTCGGCGCCACCAGAAAACATTAATGCAGAGCCTTCAACGCCCGTAGTCCAACTTGGCGTTCCATTTAGCTGCCCATCATTACCAAGGCCACTATTGTCGACTGCATAAATACCGCTACCTTCATTCAAATTCCAATCAACAACATCAGAAGCGGCAACGGACGATGCAACACCCATAAACAGAAACAAGGTAGCTGTTCGAACTAAACATCCCAATAAAAGTACCGACTTCATCATATTATTTTCGCCTACAAAAAAACTATATTTCAAAAAATGCACTCTCGACTAACGACACAACTGGCTTCAAGCTAACCAATAGTACAAGAGAAACTTAAATAATGGTAACAATCTGTTACCCAATTGATACAAAACGCTACAACATCTCAAATAGACAACGACTAACTGCACCGAAACATTCTCAAACCAAGCTTAAATCGAGGCATTAGTCTAAAAGGACATTAACAGAGCAAATATAATGCCATACACTCATATAACCCTACTTTTCATGGAAGTGATCACAAAAGTGGGCTGACTTAAAACAAAGGATGTAAAAAAACTTGACATAAAATCATCAATTTCAATATTGCCCGAGAAAAACTAGCGCAAAAAATTATTGAGTAATTTTATTCTTGATCGTACGAGGATAGAGCGCTGCGCAGGTGTTTCTGCACGATAAATCACCGAAGGTGACAATGCGCTCTACATTTTGACAAGA
>ENA-OSET01001394-OSET01001394.1-sediment-metagenome-genome-assembly--contig:-NODE-1394-length-25143-cov-4.788119_pt1 | contig 25143 bp, 25 predicted proteins | sample MGYA00237882_ERZ534229 | MGnify/ENA primary metagenome ERZ534229 (study PRJEB26408, sample SAMN06266212) | sediment metagenome | isolation source: Hudson Canyon methane seep mesocosm | place... | reverse complement strand
AAATGGAAATCAAAAAGTACGACCCAGTTGTACGAAAGCACGTAATGTACAAAGAAGCGAAAATCAAATAACGATTTTCACTTCACATTAAGCTTTTGCTTCCATAAAAAACCCGACAATAGTCGGGTTTTTTTGTTTCCTCAAGTTATCAATAACCTTCCGGCAACTGAACTTCTAAAGCGATGGGCAGATGATCTGATACAGGGAACGTCACTACTCCCGCTCGCTTAACCAGCAAGCTTCTGCTAACAAGAATATGGTCCAGAGCCTTTTCTGGACGCCAACTAGGAAAAGTATGAGAAACACCAGGCAAAGCAACTAGCCCAGAGTTTTTCAACGGAGAGTCATGAAGTATTTTCTCCGCATGCGTGTTCATATCACCCATCAAGATAACGTGATTGAAATCCTTAATAAGAGACTCCACAAATCGCAACTGTTGAATCTGAGCACTTTCGCTCAATGACAAATGCATAATAACTAACACAACAGGGTCTTCATTTTTACCATACTCAGCAACAATAACACCTCGCCCAGGAATCAAACCTGGCAAGCAATGCTCTTTTACCTGTATTGGCCTAAAACGACTCAGAAGCCCATTACTGTGCTTAGCAACCGGACCAAAATTCCTATTTAACTGTTGATACCAGTAAGGGAGCTCACTCTCATTTGCCAAATACTCTACTTGATTAATAAAGCCACTACGCAAACTCCCCCCATCAACCTCCTGCAAAGCCACCACGTCATAATCACTCAAGAGCCCTGCAATTTTATTAAGATTATCTTGTCGATTCTTATGCGGCAAAAAATGCTGCCAACTTCGAGTCAGGTAATGTCGATAAGCAGACGTCGATATTCCTACCTGAATATTGAAGGTTAATAATCGAATGGTTTTAGATGTATCCAGATAAGGCACCGATGAAAGAAGACTATCATCGGTCTGCTGAGAGCTAGCGCTCAAGGGCGCTAAGATTTGATTCAAGCGTAATCTTAGTTTTTTGTACATAGATCCAAGGCTACCACATGCGGGTTAGAATATGCCCCGACAACTAACTAAAATGAAACTCACCGAGACAGCAACCCGCACACACTACTTAGGACTTACTTCTTCTTTGCAAGCTCTCTTTCTTTATTCACCAAGTAATTGGTGATTTTTAGCATGTTTTGCATGCCACCTGCATCTCGAACTCCGACCTTATATTTTCCATTTATAATCAAAGCAGGCACACCCGAAATACGCAAGCTTTTTACCTTGTCACTTGCTTTTTTTATTGCCTCGTCAATTTTAGATATCTTTCTAAAACCACCAACCTCTAATACCTTTTCAAAATCTTCTGACTTAATACCTTTTTCTAAAAATAAAGGTTTGAAATCAGCTACCTCTTTATATTTTCTTGGCTCTGTTACGATTTTATCAAATAAGAATTGATGCATCTTCTCATGCACACCCAAAAATTCCGCCACATAAAAAGCTTTAGCATGCACTTCCCAACCAGGGAATGTTGCGGGCATTAACCTGAAGCTCACATCATCAGCTAACTCTTCTTCCCATTTTGGCAGGTATTCATTATTGAATTCATAGCAATGTGGGCAGCCATACCAAAATACCTCCAATACTTCGATTTTAGACGGATCAGCTGTTTCAACCGGATAAGGCAATTCTTTATAGTGACGACCCTTTTCCCATAACTCCGCAGCAAAACTTAATTGACTAACACATAATGTTAAAAGCACTATTGGCATAAGCCATAACTTCGATTGACGCACAACCTTCCCCTTGGATTTCCGATGTATTTTCAATTGGATATTTTTTGAGCCAACAATCATAGCTCTGCACATATTTGCACTCAAGCTATCTAGCATGACGATTTGGTTAGGGAGTCGAGAAGAACAATACTCAACAGGAGAGGCGATTACGAAGACATCAGCACAAGATTGTCTCTATGAATTAATTCTGGTTCGTGACAAAAACCCAATACTGACGATATATTTGCACTAGATACTTGGGTGATTCTGCAAGCATCTTCTTGATCATAATTCACCAACCCATGCGCCACTTTGCGCCCCTGCTCATCGACACAGGCCACGACATCACCACGCTTGAAGCGCCCACTGACTGACATCACCCCAACCGAGAGAAGGCTCTTGCCACCCCGTTCTAACACAGAGACAGCCCCCGCATCCAACACCAAAGACCCTGCCGTTTGCAAATGACCCGCCAACCATTGCTTTCGGGCAGCTAACCGTGTTTTGGACGGCAATAACATAGTACCTAATACTTCTTCTTTTCGGAGCCTGAGCAAGACATCATCTATGCGCCCCCCCACTATAATACTGTATGCACCTGACCTAGCAGCTAATCGCGCAGCCTGCACCTTCGTCATCATACCACCACGCCCTAAAGCCCCCTTTCCTTCTGAAGCCATGGCGTCAAGCCCTGAGTCAGAAGCCTTAACCTCATCCAAGAGTCGCGCTCCTTTATTCTGACGCGGGTCACTATCAAACATTCCATCCTGGTCCGTAAGAATTATTAAGCCATCAGCCTCAACTAAATTAGCAACCATTGCCCCCAAGGTATCATTATCACCAAACCGAATTTCATCAGTTGCAACGGTATCGTTCTCATTCACCACAGGAATCGCACCCAGTTCAATAATTGAACGCAAGGCACTTCGTGCATTTAGATAGCGTTTTCTATCAGACAGGTCATCGTGAGTAAGTAACACCTGCGCCGTGTGCAAGCCACACTTAACAAACTCTCTCTCATAGGCATGCACTAAGCCCATTTGACCTACCGCAGCAGCTGCCTGTAGCAGATGAAGTTCCTCAGGCCTAGAGCTCATACCCAAGCGAGACATACCCTCGGCCACCGAACCAGAAGAAACCAAAACCAACTCCAAACCAGATGCTCTCAATTGGGCCAACTGCCTAACCAAGTCCGAAATAAGCTCAGTCGCAAGCCCTTTACCATCATCCGTCAATAAGGCACTACCAATTTTTACGACCCACCGGCCAGATACGCCAAGCGCTGATCGAGAACTACTCATTTCACCCCCAAAATAGCTCGACGAAAAAGCGGAAAAACACACCTATTCAGCATATACAACTTCGACATCATCATCGTCATCTTCTTCGTCAAAATCATCTTCCTGGCTAGACAGCCTCTGCTCTTTTCGCGCAATTTTGTAGGCCTCAAGATTCTCTCTCGCCTCTTTGTGCATTCTTTCTTTCAAATCTACCTCTTCTGCAGCGAGTGAATCATCAGCTGCTTCAGCCTCTGCCCGTTCATCAATCCACGTCATTATGTCGTGACAGAGCGGCTTCAAGCCTTTAGATTTGATTGCTGAAATATTATAAACAGGGCCGCTCCATTTCAAATCTGAAACAAGCTTATCGCACACTTCTTTCTGCTGATCTTCAGGAAGCAAATCTAGCTTATTTAACACTAACCAACGCTCTCGACCAGCTAAAGTCGGGCTAAATTTTTCAAGTTCCGCCGCAATCGCACCCACCACCTGTTGAGGATCGCTACCATCGTATGGCGCCATATCGACTACATGCAATAACAACCTAGTTCTTACCAAATGCTTGAGAAAACGAATCCCCAGCCCCGCTCCCTCAGCTGCACCCTCGATTAAACCTGGAATATCAGCAACAACAAAGCTTTTGTGCTCCTGGACCCGAACAACACCCAAGTTAGGTATCAATGTAGTAAAGGGGTAGTTTGCTACTTTTGGCTTAGCTGCAGAGATCGCCCGAATAAGTGTCGACTTCCCTGCATTTGGCATACCCAACAACCCAACATCTGCCAGCACTTTGAGCTCTAAGCGAAGACTTCTACTTTCACCCTCACTGCCCTTAGTGGTCTGCCTAGGTGCACGATTTGTACTAGACTTGAAACGTGTATTTCCCAAACCATGAAAACCACCTTGTGCGACATTCAGCTCTTGGCCGATTTCCGTCAAATCACCTAAAACTTCTTCCGTATCAACATCAACTATCGACGTACCAACCGGCACTGGCAGGTAAATACTTTCGCCCTTTGCACCAGTGCACTCGCGCCCCATTCCTGACTCTCCAGTTTGGGCTCTGTGGTTTCGCTGATAGCGATAATCGATTAGTGTATTGATAGAATCATTGGCCACCAGAAACACTGAACCACCGTCTCCACCGTCGCCACCGTCTGGACCGCCTTTGGGGATATACTTTTCACGCCGAAAACTTAGACAGCCGTTCCCGCCTTTTCCTGCCTGGACAGATATCGTTGCTTCATCAACAAATTTCATTACACCCCCAACACATTGCTACCATCTACACTGCAAAAAAAAAGCCCCGCAAAGCGGAGCCTTTTCAGAAATATACAACGAGCTACTTACTCCGCAGCTTCAACCGTTACATATTTACGATTTAACGGGCCTTTAGTCACAAATTTCACAACGCCTTCAGCAGTTGCAAACAAAGTGTGATCTTTTCCTAGACCTACGTTATTGCCAGCATGGAAACGAGTACCACGTTGACGAACTAAAATATTACCTGCTTTTACGACTTGGCCGCCGAATCGCTTAACGCCTAAGCGTTTGGATTCCGAATCGCGACCGTTACGAGTACTACCACCCGCTTTCTTATGAGCCATTGTTCTACTCCTTATGCTTGTCTATTCTCGCCACAAAGGACAAGAAATCGACGTTAACCGTTAATGCCCGTAATCTTCACTTCAGTGTACCATTGACGATGGCCCATCTGCTTCATGTGATGCTTACGACGCTTGAATTTAAGAATTTTTACTTTCTCGTGACGACCATGGCTTACCACTTCTGCTGTTACTTTTGCTCCAGCAACATTTGGCTCCCCAATTTTTACGTCTTCGCCATTTACAACAAGAAGAACTCGATCAAAATCAATCGTTCCACCTGTCTCTACTTCAATTTTTTCTAGCTTTAAAACTTCACCTTCGATGACTCGGTGTTGCTTACCGCCACTTACGATCACTGCGTACATAACTTGGCAATCTCCAATTTCATATCATTACCTCAGGCGCTTACCACCCAAGGCCTTTCCCTAGCTATACCCGGATTTACTCCGACCTCATGCATTGTTTCTTAAAATAGCTTGCCATTAACTTGCAAGGCTATATCAGTTTCTAAAGGAAGCACTTCGGCAACCCTATCACTGAGAACAGTCATGTCTTTTAGGGCGCGTGATTTTATTAGAATACAACCTAGGATGCAAGGTTATTTTAGTCGCGCGCACTGTAGAACACTATATTCCACCAAATATCCAACACCTATCAAAGTATACATCTTGACAGATTCAAGCCATCTCCCTAGCATGAGCCATTTTTTTACACTCTGATCTCCGGTAAGACCTTAAACATGAGCATTGAAGAAATTTATCAAAGCGTTGAACAAGACTTTGGAAAGGTCAACCAACTGATTTCAGCACAGTTAAGCTCAGATGTTCCTCTGGTAGAGAAAATTGCCCAGTATATTGTAGAAAGTGGCGGCAAGAGAATGCGCCCCCTACTTGTATTACTTGTAGGCCGCGCACTTGACTCCAATAGCGATCAATCAATCAATGATCAATGTAAACTTGCCGCAGTCATCGAATTTCTACACACTGCCACATTGCTACATGACGATGTTGTAGACACCTCAAATATGAGGCGAGGAAAATCCACAGCGAATGCGAAATGGGGCAATGCGCCTAGCGTCTTGGTAGGAGATTTTCTTTACTCCAGAGCATTTCAGATGATGGTCGAGATGAAGAGCATCCCCGTTATGGAAGTGCTTTCAAACGCGACTAATATCATTGCGGAAGGCGAAGTATTTCAACTTATAAATTGTAAAAACCCTGACGTGTCAGAAGAAGCTTATTTCGAAGTTATAAAAAACAAGACCGCCATGCTGTTCGAGGCGGCCGCCCATTCAAGCTCAATTCTCGCAGGAGCAACAAGCGAAGTCACGACTGCAATGAAGGAGTTTGGCTTACAAATCGGCTTAGCATTTCAACTAGTTGATGACATGCTGGATTACACCGGCGATACAGAAACTATGGGCAAAAATGTGGGTGATGATCTCGCAGAAGGCAAGCCAACGCTTCCTTTGATTCGTACAATGAAAGTGGGCACAGAAGCCGACATTGCTCTTATCCGCTCAGCAATCAGAAAAGGCGACAGCTCCCAACTTTCCGAAATATGCGCTGCCGTTGAGAAATCTGGCGCACTAGACTACACAAGGCAATCTGCCATAGAGGCATATGAAAAAGCATGCGTTTGCCTTGACGCACTTCCAGACTCTGAATATAAAAAAGCACTCCGCGAGTTAGCTAGGCTATCGATCGATCGAAATAAATAGACATACGAAACCTCAAGTTAAGTTATACTTTTGAACCCACAAAATAAATACAACGAGCGCCTAGCATGCTGCAGTTAAGTGAATTAGATTCTTCTTTTCTATTTCTAGAAACAGACCAGACTCCACTTCACGTTGGCGGCGTATTTGTGTTCAAGAAACTAAAAAAGGGATCAACAATAAGCTTCGAACGTTTTCGAGAAATTTTGGAGTCAAAGCTTGAAAATGAGCCTTTTTTTCGAGAGCGACTTGTCGAATACCCCTTAAACTTAGACCTACCTGTATGGGCAGATGACCCTGCATTCAATCTGGATAACCATGTCAGTCGCTTAGAGTTACTGAAGGATGATAAACTAGACTTAATGGATTTAGCGTCTATTTTTTTTAGCGAAACTCTAGATAGAACCCGACCACTATGGCAGGCTGCGTATATTGATTCAATCGAACAGGACGCTTCTGGAAAATACAAAAAAGGCGACTTTGCACTTTTTTTCAAAGTACATATTACAGCAATCGATGGATTAACGGGCGAAGATATTCTTAGCCAATTACTTCATGTAAGTCCGGAAATTTCAGAGTTAAGCACACAACCCACCTGGACCCCAAAGCCTCTACCTGATACTGGCACCTGGCTGGGAGCCGCATACAACAATGTATTAAATATTCCTGCAAAGCTAACTCACTTAGCTAAAGACACAGCATCAAGCGCGTTCTACTCATTGTTCTATGAACGACTTCAGAAACTGAACCTACCAACTAGTTTGATGAGCGTTGCCAGCACGCCAGCCAATCAAAAAATAACCAATAAGAGATCAATCGAGAATATTGAAATCCCTCTTTCTGATATCCGACTGATTAGAAAGAACCTAAAAAACGTCACTACCAACGACATATTAATGGGGATCTGTGCTGAAGCAATTTCCAATTACCTTTCTGACATGGAAAGCAACCCACCGACTGACTTGATTGCCCTTGCTCCGATATCAGTTAGGTCAACACAAATCGACTACAAGTCTGGCAATCAACTAGCAGCAACTCTTTTTTCACTCGCCACGACCGAGCCAAACCCTATCAAACGTATACAGCTCATTAATGAGGCAGCTACAACAGCAAACAGTTATGATGCCGCCATATCAGCTCACAGACTTACCGAGTTAGTTCCATCCTGTACTGCGGGTTTATCGGCGCGTGTATATTCTGAGTTTTTACTACCCCAAAAGCATCAACCTATGTTCAACCTACCCATCATTAACATTCCAGGCCCTCAATTTCCTCTGTATTTTGAAGATGCTGAATTGTCGCGATACATCGGCACCGCGCCTTTATTTGATGGTATAGGTCTTGCGCTAATGATAGTAAGTTACAATGGAAAATACAGCATCACCTGCACATATTGTCCCGACACACTGAACTTGGCAAAACCATTTTCGCATTATTTGAGCCAAGCATTAGAAACCATATTGAACGCAAACTTCTCCGAGATTGGAGATATTTCAGAAGAGGAGCATATCAGCCGGAAAACAGGGCTAATTGAAGACGCAGTCGGACTGGTGAGCAACTTATTTTCTATTGGCAAATCATAGAGAATAACCCTGTCATCCTCTAGTATATAATGACTCCTCAGTGTTACTCCTGAAACACCCAAGCTAGGAATTTTTTCTTTTCTTCAGCGCTGGCTTTTCCCCAAAGAGCCGTTAGTGCATCCATCACACTCGAATCGCTGGTTTTTTCTGTCCCCGATAATTTTGCCCGTTCACTGACACCAAGACCTTGAGACTTTGCGATAAGGACATTATTTAGGTCGTATATATTTGCTGAAAACGATTTCGCAAGTGCTCGTGCCTCTCTTACATTACCTGCTCCATTAAAACTAAAATGATATTCTTGACCTGGCTTAGCGATAATAATCAGCTCTTGCGGATCAGATGCAACAGTCTCGGACCTAGCGCTATCTCCGGCTTTCTTTGCCTTTCCCCAAAGACTTTCGTACCTGAATATAACGGTATTCTCCCCAGACTTAAGACCATAGTTAACATTCAAATCACTTAGCAAATATTGTTTTACTTCTCGTCCGTTAACCGATAATAGAATGATATTCTCAGGCGAATTCAGAATCGCGAGCTCTGACGCAGGTAGCGTGTCACCACTGTATGTATTGATAATTGCTCCTGAAGAGCATCCTATCAACAGCGCGATTACCAACATAACAATTAACAATCTTATTCGACCAACAACCTTCATAATTTTCCCTGTTTCTGCATTAATAAATATTGCACCCAATTGTGACCTCAAGCGATACGATTGACAACAAATTGATTTTTCCTAATTTTGTTGTAAAGTTAAGTAATCGAGAAATAAAACATAAGAAAAAATAACAAGAAAAGTGCAGGGGTTTTTGATATGAACCATCAACAACAAGTTACCCACCGCGGAAACGAGCAGGGTGATATTCCATTTCGTAGCAACCGATTTTTCTGCGTAGGAAATCGCTGGTATTTCTCAACTAGAGAAGGTTTTGATAGTGGACCATACGCAGACAAGAGCCGCGCCAAACATAGCCTTCAACGATTTCTCAATATTATCAGTAAATTACCGCCTGCATATTCAACTTAAAGTTCAGATAAACTGGCTTACACCCTGTAGAATAAGCAGGGCGTAAACTCCCGCAAGCACATCGTCAAGCATAATCCCTAGCCCTCCGTGTACGTGCTTATCTAGATAGGCAATAGGTTGCGGCTTCCAAATATCAAAAATACGAAATAATACAAAACCCAAAACCATCCATAACAACCCTTCTGGCGCTGCAATCATAGTGATCCAGTAGCCGACAAATTCATCCCACACTATTCCGCCGTGATCATGCACGCCCAATGCCCTAGATGCTTTATCGCACAACCAAATACCTAATACGAATGTAAAAACAATAAACCCTAAATAGTAATAGAAAGGCAAATATTGCAGAGGCACATAAAGCAACAGAGCCGCGAGCGTTCCCGCTGTGCCTGGCGCCTTCGGGAAACAACCACTTCCGAAACCAAACGCGGCTAAATTAATTGGATTCTTCAGAAAACCCTTTGGCAAATCACTCAAAATGCATAAACCCCTTTTCACCCACTTCTACAGCCTTACCATTTGAGCAAGCCTCTACGCCGCTCCCCTGCATGACTACACCAACTTTGCTATACGAGTGTTCAGCCTTCGCATCAAACACGTTCCAATGCACTTCAGGGAGGGTAAATAATAGTTCGTAGTCATCCCCTGAAACCAAAGCTTTACGCCGAGCACATTCCTCACTTCCTACGATTAGTTTATATTCATCAGAAAGCGGTAACGCGTCTAGATCAATCCGGATTTTTTTTGACGACTGGCTTGCTAGGTGGCCTGCGTCAGCTAGTAGTCCATCAGAAATATCAATACTCGACGTTGCGACACCGCGCATTTCTACTCCTTGAGATATTCTCGGCGTCGGTGAGTAATACCTATTCAACAAGAAACATTCCGCATCATTCAAGCCCTCTTTATCAAGCAAAGAAAGCGCAGCTCCGGCGTCGCCGATCGTCCCCGTCATTACTAAAACATCCCCAACATTAGCCCCTGTTCGTCTCGTGGCAGTCCCCGACGGTACAAAACCATGAACCTGAACCGAGATAGCTAATGGCCCGCGAGTTGTATCTCCACCTACTAGCGACATTTTATATAAGGATGCAAACGAACTAAGCCCTTGTGAAAAAGCAGACAACCATTTTTCATCCAAGTTTGGCAAGGTCAGAGAAAGCGTAAAATGTGAAGGTTCAGCTCCCATAGCGGCCAAATCACTTGTCGCGGCAGCTAATGCTCGAAATGCTAATTTGTCAGCGGGCGCGTTCGTAGGGAAGTGAACGCCCTGCACCATGGTATCCATCGAGCAACACAATGATACCCCCTCAGGAAAGCTGACAATGGCGCAGTCATCCCCTACGCCTAGTTCCACATGAGGATTCAGCGCCTCAATGCCTGAAAAGTATTTTTCAATCAATTGAAACTCTGTCACACAGTTATTCTCAGGTCTTTTTGTGTCGCGTTTCAGCAGGTCTCAAACGCAAACTAAGTTTGTCGAGTACCCCATTGATGTACTTATGCCCATCGGTTCCGCCAAATAATTTGGCCAACTCAACCGCTTCAGAAATCACCACTCGATACGGGACATCCATACGATGCTTGAACTCGAATACCCCCATCCTCAAAAGATTCATTTCAACCGGATCCACGTCCGAAATAGCACGATCCAAGAAAGGCTCAATGTGCTTATCCAACTCTGTCACTTCTTTTGGAATCTGCCTAAACAAGTCACCGAAAAACTCGGCATCTATTTTGTTAAAATCGTTATCAGCTCTAAATTCCGCTTCCACCTGCGCAATTCCCGAGCCTGAGATCTGCCATTGATACAAAGCCTGAACCACTAACTTTCTAGCTTTTTTACGCTGGGCAGTTCCCGTTCTTTTTACCGGTTTTTCTGAGTTGCTCACTTATATGCCCGCATCTTTAAATAGATTAACCATTTCAACAACTGACATGGCAGCTTCGGCCCCTTTGTTACCCGCTTTGGTTCCAGAGCGCTCGATCGCCTGCTCTATCGTATCAACCGTGAGCACACCAAATGCCACTGGCAGACCATACTCCAGAGACACAGAACCGATTCCTTTGACACATTCACCCGCGACATATTCGAAATGAGGCGTTCCTCCACGAATGACCGCCCCCAATGCCACAATCGCATCGTACTTTTTACTTGCCGCAACGCGTTTTACCGCCAGCGGTATTTCAAAAGCGCCAGGTACACGATAAATTTCAATATCGGCTTCTGGAATGCCTTGCCTTACCAACGCATCTATCGCGCCTTGTACAAGACTTTCTACTACAAAACTATTGAACCGGCCTACAACCAAAGCGTAGCGTCCAGAAACTTGTTTAAAATCACCTTCATAGGTTTTGATATCGTACATTTTTCGATTCTCTTTGAATTTAATATTTAGTCAGACTCAACCGTATAGGGAATAAACTCTACGACTTCCAAGTCGAAACCTGACAGTGCTGAAAACTTAACTGGCGGATTCAATAAGCGCATTTTTGTTACACCCAGGTCTCTCAAAATCTGAGAGCCCGTCCCGACAGTGAGGTAAGCCCCTGAACCTGCAGTTGGTGCGGGAACATCTCCAAAAAACTCAGATAGGCGAGTTTCTAAATCCGTATCGTCCACCCCGCCTAGAATCACTAGAACACCCGCACCTTCTTGATCAATTCGCTCCAAAGAACGCTGAATCGACCAACTTTGTGACCCATCTTTTTTAAGGCCAATGGAGTCTCTTAGAATATCTGAAGATTGAACTCGCACAATAGGGTTTTCAACGGAAGATAAGTCGCCACGCACAAATGCCATATGCACCTGATTTTGCAAAGTATCTTTGAAGGTAATTAGTTCGAAAGCACCATGCTCTGTATCAACCGTCTTTTCTTCTTGGCGCACAACCGTTTGCTCATTTAGCGCGCGATAGTGAATCATGTCTGCGATCGTACCAATTTTAAGGCCGTGCTCTTTGGCAAATACCTCTAAATCAGGGCGTCGCGCCATAGTCCCGTCTTCATTCATAATTTCTACAATAGCAGCGGCTGGCTCAAATCCGGCCATTCTAGCCAAGTCACAACCCGCTTCGGTGTGTCCTGCCCTACTCAATACGCCACCAGGCTGAGCTGCGATGGGAAATATATGCCCAGGCTGAACTATTTCGGTCCGCTTGGTATTTCTACCCACCGCCGTACGAATAGTATGAGCTCGATCAGCAGCTGAAATACCCGTGGTCACACCTTCTGCGGCTTCAATTGATACAGTAAAATTTGTCTGGAACTGAGCGTTATTGGCATGAGCCATGGGAGGTAAACCAAAAAAATCGCAACGCTCGCGAGTTAAGGTTAAACATATCAGCCCTCGCGCGTATTTCGCCATGAAGTTAATGTCATCGGGCCTAACTTGTTCTGCAGCAATCACCAAATCGCCTTCGTTCTCTCGGTCTTCATCATCCATTAGGACAACCATCTTACCCTGACGAATATCTTCGACCAGTTCTTCTACCGTATTAAGCTCCATTGAGCCTCCATTCACTTTATAAAAACACGTTAAGTACTGTTCATATAGATGAGATAAGTTTACTTCGTTTATCTCAAAAAACCATTTTCAGCCAAAAAGGCCTGATCAATTGTCTTTTCATTTGTTCTATCGGCAGTTGACCCCACATTCAATAAACGCTCTGCATAACGCGCCATTAGATCAACTTCAATATGCACACTCTGCCCGACTTGGTAGGATTGAATCGTCGTTTGAGCAATTGTGTGCGGCACGACATTTAACGTAAAACCACCATCAAACAAACCTGTCACGGTCAAACTAACACCGTCAATAGTAATAGATCCTTTGTTGGCGATATAGCGCTCGATAGTCGCAGGGCATTCAATTTCAAATCGAATAGATCGACCTTCTTTATACCGCTTTGTAACGCTACCCACACCATCTACATGCCCACTCACCAGATGACCACCTAACCGAGTTGCCAGCGTTAGCGCTTTTTCTAAATTAACCAGAGTACCCGCTTTAAACTCAGATACCCTCGTATTCTTCAGAGACTCTGCTGAAACATCCGCTTCAAAACCATTATTCGACAGCGTTACGACAGTCAAACATACACCATTTACGGCAATACTATCGCCCAAGCGAACATCACCTAAATCAAGTCCGCCTGTTGAAATAGACAAACTCAGGTCTTGCCCACTTGCTCGAACGCTTTCAATTTTGCCTAGCGCTTCAATTATTCCTGTAAACATTTAGGCTCCTAGCTCCTACTAGCATCATGAGTCACACCACTTGCTGACAATGGCAACTGGCGAGAAGGTAGATAGGTCATTCTGACATCGTCTCCGATAATTCGCAGATCTTTTAAAATCATGTCTTTTGCGTCGCTCATTTTAGACAGCGGCAAATTCGCCAGCGCTCTTGCCTGACTTCCTAGAAGCTTCGGCGCCATATACACGACCAGTTCATCCCATAGATTTGAGTCAATAAATGACCCCGCCAGGGTTGCCCCAGCCTCTATTAGAATCTCATTGCACCCCATGTCACACAACTTATTCAAGACGATAGTCATACCAGTCTTTGAATTCAACTCCGGCACCCTTAGCACCTCAACATATTCTAGATCTATAATCCCTTGATCTAAGACTGCTGCGTCACTTACCACCCATAAGACTGGGCTAGTTGGCCCTAACATTCGTGATGAAATAGGCATCTTTGCGTCAGAGTCCAATACAACTCTAAGCGGTTGCCGCTCAACAATGTCCTGAACCGTTACCCCATTCACCTCAATATCAAGCTGCTCTGCTCGTACGGTTAGTGCAGCATCATCGCTCAAGATAGTACCGATACCCGTCAGAATTGCACAACTTCTAGCACGAAGTTCCTGTACATCTGACCTTGCTGCGGCGCCCGTTATCCATTGACTCTCGCCAGACGCCATCGCTGTTCGACCATCAACGCTGATAGCCATTTTTATCCGAACCCACGGCCTTCTTTTTTCCATTCGCTGAACAAAACCAGGGTTCAACTCTCTGGCTTGTGCATCAAGAAGACCAGTGCGAACCTTTAAACCAGCGGCTTTAAGAAGCTTGCAACCGGAACCTGAAACCTTTGGGTTTGGGTCTGTCATTGCAACAATTACTTCAGCAACACCTGCGCCAATAAGTGCACTAGCACAGGGTGGCGTACGACCGAAATGACTACAGGGTTCCAGTGTGACATACGCCGTAGAACCTTTCGCGCTACTTCCGGCTTCTGCAATTGCATTAACTTCAGCATGCCCCTCTCCCGCTTTCTTATGCCAACCTTTGCCCACAATTTGCTTATCACACACCAAGACACAACCGACTCGCGGGTTAGGCGATGTGGTATATAGCCCTTTTTTGGCTAGCTGAATCGCCTCTCCCATAAAAAGATAGTCATTGTGAGTCCATGATTCTTTAGACATAGAAGTTATAGTTTCCGCCTGGAGTGTCGTATTTTTGAGTATGAAGTGCGCGCCTACTCAGCACTATCTGCACGAGACATACGCTCTACTTCTTCCTTAAACTCATTAATATCTTGAAAACTTCTATAGACAGATGCGAAGCGTACATAAGCAACTTCATCTAAACGTCGCAACTCATCCATCACCTGCTCTCCGATCGCGATTGCTTTCAACTCCCTCTCACCCGTGGCACGTAAACGAGCTTTAATGTTGTTGATGGCGCTTTCAATAGATTCAATGCTAACAGGCCGCTTTTCAAGCGCTTTGGCGAACCCTCGGCTTAGCTTCTCTTCATCAAAAGGCTGTCTTGTTCCATCTTGCTTTACCACTCTCGGCATCAACAATTCAGCTGTCTCAAACGTTGTATAGCGTTCTTTACAGGACAAGCATTCTCTGCGACGCCTCACCTGTCCACCATCGGCTACCAGTCTTGAGTCGATCACTTTGGTGTCAGTCGCGATACAAAATGGACAATGCATACAAAGCCTTTCTTGGAAATTAGACCTACCTGGGTAACCGGTTGGCAACCCAGGTTTGTGAAACTAATTAGGGACTAGGCATAAACCGGAAATCGAGCACAAAGCTCTGTGACTTGAGATTTCACACGCTCAATTACGTCAGCGCTATCTTCTCCAGCAACCAACATATCGATAACATCACACATCCAAGTGGTTAGCTCTCGGCACTCTTCGACTTTGAAACCTCTACGAGTCACAGCCGGCGTACCTATTCTCAAGCCACTAGTAACGAATGGAGAGCGAGGGTCATTTGGAACTGCATTTTTGTTCACGGTAATGTTCGCTTTGCCAAGTGCTGCATCGGCATCTTTGCCGGTAATATCTTTGCTTATCAAGTCCAGCAAGAACAAGTGATCGTCCGTTCCATCTGAAACCACTTCAAAATCTCTTTCCTTGAACACTTCGACCATTGCCTGAGCATTCTCAACCACTTGTTTTTGGTAAGTAACAAATTCTTCGGCCATGGCTTCTTTGAAGCATATCGCTTTGGCCGCCACAATATGCATAAGCGGACCACCTTGGCTTTCTGGAAAGACTGCAAAATTAAGCTTCTTTTCTAACGCTTCATTTGCCTTTGCTAAAATCAGTCCACCACGAGGGCCACCTAAGGTCTTATGCGTGGTCGTTGTCGTCACGTCTGCAATATTAACTGGGCTAGGATAAACGCCAGCAGCAATCAATCCCGCGACGTGCGCCATATCTACAAATAAGTAAGCACCTACTTCGTCAGCGATATCTCTAAAGCGTTGCCAATCAACCACTCTAGAATAAGCTGAAAAACCAGCAACGATCATTTGTGGTTTATGCTCTTTAGCTAATGCTTCAACCTGCTCATAATCGATTTCGCCGGTCGCTTCATTCAAGCCATATTGTATTGAATTATAAATTCGGCCAGAGAAACTAACGCTTGCACCGTGAGTCAAGTGACCACCATGCGCTAAGCTCATACCGAGAATTGTATCGCCTGGCTTGCACAAAGCCATATATACGGCAGCATTTGCTTGCGAGCCAGAATGGGGCTGAACGTTTGCAAAGTCAGCAGAGAATAACTCTTTGGCTCGATCTATTGCTAATTGCTCAACAACATCAACATGCTCACATCCACCATAATATCGTTTGCCCGGATAACCTTCAGCGTACTTGTTCGTTAATGCTGAGCCTTGAGCCTCCATTACACGAGGACTGGTATAATTCTCAGAAGCAATTAGTTCAATATGCTCTTCTTGACGCTTTGACTCAGCATCAATTGCTTGTGCTATTTCATCGTCAAAACCAGCTATTTTCATATCTCGAGTAAACATTCATTGCCTCTTTTGTCATGGGTCAATATTGATGGAGCAATTTCCCAGAAAGGAAGCTTCGCCTTAGAAGCCTTACACGCGGGCAAATTGATCGGTCAAAAAACGCGCCATTTTATATTATTATGATGTGAACTTCATCAACAATTGTGCTTGTAGTAATACAAAACAGGTAACAGCGAGAATAACCCCAGTACGCCGGCAGTCACAAAGAGCAATTGAAAACCTAACGCACCCGCAACAACACCACTCACCACCCCCATAAGACCAGACAACAATACTAAAATACTTGCCTGTACCGTAAAATCTGCCCCTTCATTCCCCGCACGGCAGCGCGACATCATGACTGAGAAAAGAGCGACGGTCGAAAGCCCGTCAGAAAACTGTTCAAACATCGAGACCAAATAAACCCATGCTGGGTCACCGCTCTCACTAACTAATAGGGCATATGCCATAACCCCCAACGACTGTAATAGCCCAGCACTCAAAAGGAGCCGCTTAGCGCCCAATTTATAATATGCCCACCCGGCAAATAATGCTCCAATAAGCCCGATTATTGAAGAAAAGAAACTCAACCCTGCTAGCTCAGAAAGCGAATAGCCCTCATCCACCAACATAGGTTTGATCATTGCAGACCCCAAGGAATCAGAAACCTTATAACTTAGAAGCACAACCACCCAAGACAGCATACTCGGTTGAGTGAAGAAGCCCTTGTAACTCTGGAATATTGACGTGTTCGATGATACCCCCACAATTTGGCGTTCAGCCGACTGATGGTAAAACAGAGTAGGTATAAGCAATAACACCAACACAAGTGCTAATATTCTGAAACTCAGCGACCAACCGATATAATCAAAACTCAGCAAAAGCACACTGCTCGCCACAATCATTCCGAGTTTATACCCGACAACCTGAATACTATTAGCCAAGCCTCTTAATCGTTCAGGTAAAAGTATCATCGCCAAACCATCAGTCGCTATATCTTGCGTTGCAGACGCCATGTTTACGAACAGCACACCCACAAGACAAATAATTATGAGAGAATTAAACGCAGTGTCTTGGGTGGAATACGACGCAATAAAGACCAAACCAGCCAAGAGCGACTGCGTAAGGAGTATCCAGGACTTATGCGAACCTAAGGAGCGAACCCCTGTTCGATCGACAAATGGCGCCCACAGGAATTTCAATACCCAAGGAATCGCCAACAATTTTATCAAACCAATATATTCCAGAGAAACGCCACTCTCACGCATCAACGCAGGAAGTGTATGCGCCAAAAAACCAGAAGGGAGACCTTGGGAAAAATACAAGGTAAAAAGCAATGCCAAGCTAAATCCTGGTAATTTCTTAGTCGTATTCCTATTCAAACTTTAACCCCCCTCAATTCATACAACAGTCAAAACCCCCACCAAGAATCTGATTTCAAAGTGTTTTTTTAATTCACACGTAACGATACGTAACATCAATCATCTTAATGATTCCAATTTGTCATATATTGTCATACTCGGGCTATTGAGCTACGCATTCTTGATTTTTATCCATACACTCAAATGACATACTAATTATTAAAGCGGAATATTTTATATCTATGCTGAAGCTTCTTCTACTAGTGACCCTCGCATTACCAGTATCTATCGCCTCAAATGCAGCAGTAATTAATCCATCAGGGGACATAAACAACAAAGATTTTCATTGGGGAAAAAGCGAATCGAATTACCTCCAAACATATGATGAATCTCAAAACGTCTCCATCGAAGGAGGACAGATAAGAGTCGATTATTTATTTGGTAACAACTTATTCGTAGGCGATACAGTGACAGGGAAACACCACTCTAAGAAGCTTACTTTGTCTGAAGGTAGATACAATTCCCACTTACTACATTTTGACCCAATTGGAACATCAAAAGGAAAACTCGTTGATATCAACATCACCTTTGAAGAAGACATTGTCGCGATCATTCTTGATAAAAAGTTACTAAACAAATCAAACCAAATATTTGGCAACATTAACAGCGACTATGAAAAAAACCGAAGTCACGGCCTAGAAGGCCATGATATTTTGAGCTTTGTTAGCTTGAGAAATTTATCCATTGACCGTTTGTGGGTCGGAAAGTACTGGACTGACGATGCCAGAATAATTACTCGATCGGTTCCCGAACCAGGGAGTTTCGTGCTCTTCGGGCTTGGGATTATCTGTTTAATAGGTGCTAGATCGCTACCCTCCCAACCCAAGAGGTCCGCCAGAAAATAATTCGGAGTCCACATTCGACCCTAGTCACCATTGAGAAACTAGCACCCCCCTCTTTCTCGAGCACTATTTAGTTGCCTTATTGGGCAATATTCGCTAAGTTTTGCCTCATTAGTTATCACCCTTTCAGCCACACATCATCAAACTCAAGGCAAGCGTCATGGCTCAATACGTGTTCACAATGAACCGAGTTGGAAAAGTTGTTCCACCCAAAAAAGAAATACTGAAGGACATTTCTTTGTCCTTTTTCCCTGGTGCAAAAATTGGCGTTCTGGGCCTAAATGGAGCAGGGAAATCTACACTATTAAAAATCATGGCAGGCGTAGACAAAGATTTTACTGGTGAAGCTCGGCCACAATCTGATATCAAAGTCGGCTACTTAGCACAAGAGCCTGAACTAAATGAAGAAAAAGATGTTCGAGGCAATGTAGAAGAAGGGCTCAAAGAGGTGAAAGATGCCTTAACACGCCTTGATGAAGTTTACGCAGAATATGCGCTAGAAGGCGCCGATTTCGATGCGCTCGCCGCAGAACAAGGTAAGCTCGAAGCCATCATAGAGGTCTGCGATGGACACAACCTAGAGAGAACGCTGGAAGTCGCAGCCGATGCACTGCGACTTCCACCATGGGACGCAGATGTAAAACTCCTATCAGGCGGTGAAAAGCGACGTGTCGCGCTTTGTAGACTCTTACTATCTAAACCAGACATGCTGTTACTGGACGAGCCAACCAACCATTTGGATGCCGAAAGTGTGGCTTGGCTAGAACGTTTTTTACATGACTACCCAGGTACGGTTGTCGCGATCACGCATGACAGGTACTTTCTCGACAATGTTGCAGGCTGGATACTTGAATTAGATCGAGGTCACGGTATTCCATTTGAAGGAAATTACTCTCAATGGCTTGAAGCAAAAGGTAACCGGCTAGAGCATGAGAAAAAACAAGAAGATGCAAGAAATCGAAGTATTAAGTCTGAGCTAGAGTGGGTCAGAAGCAACCCTAAAGGCCGTCATGCAAAGAGTAAAGCGCGACTTCAACGCTTCGAAGAGCTTAACTCGCAAGAGACTCAAAAACGAAACGAAACCATGGAAATTTACATCCCACCAGGGCCAAGACTGGGCGATTCGGTTATTGATCTTGAGTCAGTCAGCAAAAAGTTTAACGACAAACTTCTATTTGATGATCTTAGCTTTTCTATTCCGCCAGGAAGCATTGTTGGGGTTGTGGGCGGAAACGGCGCAGGTAAGTCTACGTTATTCAAACTTATATCAGGCGTCGAATCGCCCGACAAGGGCGAGATAAAAAAAGGTAAAACTGTAAAAATCGCCTACGTCGAACAAGACAGAGACTTAGAAAATAACAATACAGTATGGGAAGAAATAAGCGAAGGTAACGACATCATTCAAATCGGAACCTTTCAGACTCCCTCGCGCGCCTATGCTAGTCGCTTTAATTTCAGGGGTAACGATCAACAAAAGAAGGTCAACGAACTATCCGGCGGCGAGAGAAACCGGCTCCATTTAGCCAAACTTTTAAAACAAGGCGCTAACGTCCTACTGCTTGATGAGCCTACCAATGACCTCGACGTAGAAACACTTCGTGCGCTTGAGGAGGCAATACTAGCCTTTCCTGGCTGTGCTGTTGTCATTTCTCACGACCGATGGTTCTTGGACCGAATATCCACCCATATTTTAGCCTATGAAGGTGGCAGTGACGTGATATGGTTCGAAGGCAATTACAGCGAATATGAAGAGGATTTTAAGAAAAGAAAAGGTGACATTGCAAAGTCACCCACCAGAATGAACTATAAAAAACTGGCTTAGTATTCCTGGTAGTTCTTGTAGCTTGCAGTATGGGCGTAATCGAATTATATTCAGATAACGCCTTTTCTTTTTCGCAAAGAAAAAACAATAAGGAGATCAGTATGAGCGACCAGAAATCTCAGGAAGAACGCCGACACTTCAACCGCATCCTATTCAATGCTGAATGTACTTTGCATCAAGATGGTCTTGAGTGGACGACTCAACTTTTAGACATTTCAATGCGAGGAATTTTAGTCCACAAACCAGATCATTTTTCACTCGACATTAAATCGTCTTGTGAAGCAACTATTCAGCTTTCGGGCAGCGAAAGCCATATTGTTATGGCATTGAATTTCGCTCGAGAAGATCAAAATACATTGGGATTCAGATGTAAATACATTGATATCGACAGCATGACCCATTTGAAGAGATTAGTTGAGCTAAACGTCGGTAGCGAGGACATATTACAACGTGAACTAGAATCCTTAACAGCCGTATAATTATACAAGAGGTACCGTGCTAGAAATTAGCTCTACAGTGCAAATCCAAGACAATGAGATTGAACTAAGCGCCATTCGCTCCCAAGGTGCTGGCGGACAAAATGTTAACAAAGTCTCGTCTGCGATCCATTTACGATTTGATATAGGAACGTCTTCACTACCAAGCGTCTACAAAGAGCGCCTACTATCGCTAAAGGACAGACGCATCAACAAAGATGGCGTTATCATAATCAAAGCCCAGCAATATAGAACGCAAGAAAAAAACAGAGAAGATGCCCTAGATAGACTGTTATCTTTAATCAAAACAGTGACGGTCATACAAAAAGCCAGACGCCCGACGAAACCCAGCCGCAACGCCAAAAAGAGAAGAATGGATAGCAAAACAATCCACGGCAGAACAAAGTCATTACGAAGCAAACCCAGCTACTGACCTTACCAAATCAACCTGACAACGCATGCCTAATAAAACCTCCCGCACACGCCTAGATCGATTTCTTCGCAAAAAGCTAGGCACAAAGAAAAATGACGTAAAACAATTGATTGCTCAAAAAAGGGTACTAATTAATGGCTCTCATGCTCAGGATGCATCGCAGCCTGTCGATCATTTTAGCCTGATTGAAGTCGACAATCAGATCGTACAAAATAACCAAGCTTTTTATGTAATGATAAATAAGCCAAAAGGCGTTGTTAGCGCAACAATTGATGATCGCCACCAAACAGCTATAGACCTGATCGATTATTCATTCAAAGCAGAGTTACATATCGTCGGCAGATTAGACCTAAATTCTACCGGTTTGTTACTATTAACCAACGATAGTACTTGGTCTAGGCGACTCAGTTTGCCTGAAAAAAAAGTAACTAAACGTTATCGTGTGACCGTTGAAAAGCCAATAGATGCACTCTGCATTGAAGCCTTTTCTAAAGGCATCTATTTCCCCTTCGAAGATATCACAACTAAACCAGTGGAGTTACAACACATAAGCCCTTGTTGCGCCATACTCAGCCTAAGCGAAGGCAGATACCATCAGATAAAGAGAATGTTCGGACGTTTTAGAAACCCCGTCCTGGAGCTTCATCGTCTATCTATAGGAAACCTCTCTCTAGACAACCAACTGAGCCTTGGAGAAAGTCGATTACTAACAAGCAACGAAATTAGCGATATTTAAGCGTTTATCGGCTAGAGATGGCAACGATACAACCAAGCTGTAATAAATCGACTAGACTAAACTATAAACAGCAAAAACACTGCACGAAGAGAAGCGAGATGAAGAAAAAACAAGCCGTAAAAGAGATTCTTAAGAAGCAGGATATCACTAGTTGGTTCCAGGCTATTATGGACATCGAAACCAATAACCTCTTTGGCTGGGAGGCGTTTTCAAGAGGGCCTATAACAGGTCCACACGAAGATACACCATCTCTATTCGACTATGTTTCAGAAGCAGGCTTGATGAAACCCTTCGACCTAATGTGTATTCACAACGCTGCCATGCACTTTGAACAACTTCAACTAAACAAACTCCTATTTGTTAATTTTTCGAATGAAATGCTTCTGGCAATTAGCCGTCTAAAGGAACAAGTCGGAAACCTCATTGTCGAAAGTAAGGTCTCCCCTACTCAAATGGTAGTTGAAATTGATGAACGAAAAGCAAGCCAAAATGTCGATGAGTTGATTGAAGCGGTTCATTTTTTCCACGAGCAAGGCTTTCTCATCGCTATAGATGACTTAGTCGATAATGTGGATAGCGCTAGAAAATTATGGACCGAGTTAAAACCGGACTTCGTTAAGATTGACCGCTGCTTTATAGAAAACATAGACAAAGACAACGAAAATCAAAAATTCGTTCAAGAAATTGTTGCGATAGCGAGATCCGTTAAAGCAAAAGTAATTGCCGAAGGCGTTGAAACAAATGAGGAACTAAAAACACTTCAAGAGTTAGGCATTCATTTAATGCAAGGATATTTAATTCACAAGCCAGAACTTTCTCCCGTTCCACCCAAGCATGAAGAACTTTCCTACTCTAGTCCCATTACCAGCAGCACAAACCTAGCCTGTGACCTTGTCGTATTTAGAGATAAAATTTCACCCGAAATGCCAATAGAAGATGTACTTTCTCTGCTTGAGAAAAGAGTTTCTATCAGTTCAATTGCTGTTGTAAACGATGATGAGCAGGTCTTGGGAATGATCTATCGCAATACTATTATGACGAAACTTAGTTCACGTCAACGCAGAGAAGTAGTACAAAAAAAGCCAATATCTTCTGAAATGGACCCTAGATTTTTAGACATCGATTCTCATCTAAGGTTGGAGCAAGTTAGCCATTTATTAACCGCGAAAAATAGAGTTTACACAGAACAAGATTTTGTCATCACAAACCAAGGTAAGTTCCTAGGTATTGGCACGACCATCGACCTTCTTAGAAAGATAACGCAACTTCGTGTTGACCCCTACCACCAACTAAACCTTATTAGTATGTTGCCCGGAAACACACCAATAGGCGATTGCGTAAACCGCCTATTAGACAAGGGAGTCGAATTTACCATTGGACTACTGGACCTGACGAGATTTAAGCCCTTCAACAACCGGCATGGACACCAAAAAGGAGACGAATTGCTAGTTATCTTGGCTAACCTACTCCGCAAGCATTTTGATCAAGATTGTGATTTTTCCGGCCATATTGGAGGAGATGACTTCGTAGTTGTTAGCCAAAATAAAGACTGGAAAGAGTCACTTAGTTCTTTGATGAGTGAGTTTGACAATAGAGTTACTAGCTTCTATACCAGCGCAGAGCAAGAGTCTGGTGGGATTCATAGCACCGATAGATACGGTAAAGATAAGTTCTTTAGCTTCGTTAATGTTACTGGTGGTCTCATGTCGGTCACTGATGAATATTTCGACTCATTTCAAACACTTTTATCCGATTTGATTGAGCTGAAGCAGTTAACCAAAAAAGACGACTCGCTACGAATTGCACACCGACATAAAGAAAAAACTAGCCTGATAACCCTTGTAGAAGGAAAGTTTGAATACGCCGAGTTGTAATAAATATCGTAGCGCCGCCAAGTTCTAGGCAACTGATCTCAAAATAACGCGTCGAGAAGATCTGGAAGTTTCTTAATCAAGATTACGTTCATTTCTGGATTTACAGTTCGCGGTTTATTGCCAATCGGCGCGATACACCGTTTAAACCCATGCTTCAATGCTTCTTGGATTCGTTCTTGCCCACTGGGAACGGGACGAATTTCGCCAGATAAGCCAACTTCTCCAAAAAGCACCAGATCCTTAGGTAACGCCACACCTTTCAGACTAGAAATAATCGCCGCAAAAGTTGCCAAATCAGTACTAGTTTCAGTGGTTTTCACACCGCCAACTAGATTGACAAATACGTCCTGGTCACCACATTGAACACCCGCATGGCGATGTAAAACGGCCAAAAGCATCGATAGTCGGTTTTGGTCTAGACCCAAAGATACCCGCTTGGGGTAGCTGCCCTGACTTTCATCGACAAGTGCTTGAAGCTCAACCAGCAAGGGTCGAGTACCTTCCCACAAGATAGTCACAGCACTACCTGGTAATACTTCGTCTCCTCGACTCAAGAATATAGCACTGGGGTTTTTTACTTCCATCAACCCCCTTTCTTGCATCGCAAATACACCTAATTCGTTAACAGCACCGAAACGATTTTTAATACCGCGCAGTGTTCGATATCGAGTATCACTCGACCCCTCCAACATGATGGAACAGTCAATCATATGTTCAAGAACTTTAGGCCCGGCAATAGCACCCTCTTTGGTAACATGACCCACAAGAAACAAGACCATACCAGTTTGTTTAGATATCCGCGTCAAACGAGCAGCACACTCTCTTACTTGAGAAACGCTACCAGGTGCAGATTCGATATCATCCGTATGCATCACCTGAATACTGTCAACAACGAGCACCTTAGGGTTCAGCTGTGCAATATTCGACTCGATATCTTCTAAACGGGTTTCAGAAAACATTTTTAGGTGATCTGCTTGCAAGCCAAGTCGACTTGCTCTTAGAGCAACTTGCTGTAGAGATTCCTCACCAGTGACATATAAGCAGTCCATATTCGACGCAAGAAAACACATAACTTGCAAAAGAAGTGTGCTTTTTCCTGCCCCTGGATGCCCACCTACCAAGATTGCAGAACCTGGGACCAAGCCTCCACCAAGAACCCGATTAAACTCACCAATTCCCGAACTGAACCGAGGCTGGTCTTCTAAATTTATAGAAGCCAGGGAGCGTATTTCTGAGGTTGTACCCGCATAACCGGAGACTTTTGAATTTTTTGAGCTAGGTCTGTTGGCTAGTTTGATTTCTTT
>ENA-OSET01001393-OSET01001393.1-sediment-metagenome-genome-assembly--contig:-NODE-1393-length-25146-cov-5.400375_pt1 | contig 25146 bp, 25 predicted proteins | sample MGYA00237882_ERZ534229 | MGnify/ENA primary metagenome ERZ534229 (study PRJEB26408, sample SAMN06266212) | sediment metagenome | isolation source: Hudson Canyon methane seep mesocosm | place... | reverse complement strand
AATTAATTTAGCTCATCAACTGTAACTTCTACTTTGATTACATCATCATAAGGCCTTCTCTTACTAGAGAATGAAACTTCAGAACCATTGTAATCAACAATAACTTTATAATGACTTAATCTTTTTTCAATTTTTTGTCTGACTTTTTTCTCACATACTTCTTGACTAACTATAGTTTGTTTGCCATTTCCTGCAGCTTTTTCAGCATCATTAGCTATTGAAGCACCCATTAGTGCGCCAAACAAAGTCATAGCATCATTTCCATCGCCTTTACCAAGTTTATTACCTATAGCACCGCCAATTACGGCACCCATTAATTCATTAGTAGCACTGCCATCACCATTATTTTGAACAGTCTCCTTGATATAGCACTCTTGGTAAGGCTCTTCAACTCTAACCTGTTTATAAACTTTATCTACTGAGACAACAGTTGCCGAATCTATGTATGACCCCGCAAAAGAAATGTGTGCGGCTGAAAGAAAGAAGGCAATTAACGAACTTTTTATAATTATTTTCATCATGAACTCCTATAATCAATTTTTTATGAATTCTACAGATTACTTTAGTATCAATTGTGTTGAATGTGTGAAGATTAAATTAATACAATAATTTATTATCATTATAAATTAAATAATTACTTGAAATAATAAAGATAACTGGCAATAATACCTACCTTGCCTTGGTAGCTCAGCTGGATAGAGCACTCGCCTCCTAAGCGAGGGGTCGTAGGTTCAAATCCTGCCCAGGGCGCCAAACTAATTTTGATATAGCGCTCTTACCTTCAAAATTCCATCAACTTGCTTAATATTTTCAATAACTGAGCTAGGTATTTCTTCCTCAATATCAATTAAGGTATATGCAAATTCTCCTCTCGACTTATTAAGCATGTCAACAATATTAGCTTCTTCTTCCGCTATAGCCTTTGTTATTTGTCGCACCATATTCGGTATATTTCTATGGGTAATGGCAAGGCGCTCACTTCCAGCTCTTGGCATCTTAGCGTCTGGAAAATTAACTGAATTGACGATATTTCCATTCTCAAGATAGTCCTTGATCTGTTTTGCAATCATTACAGCGCAATTATCTTCGGCTTCTACAGTAGATGCTCCAAGATGGGGAAGTGCAATGACTCTTTCGTGGTTTTTTTTCTCATCAATTGGAAAGTCTGTGACGTAGTACTTTACCTTTCCACTATCAAGAGCTTTAACTAATCCATCCTCATCAACAATGCCGTCTCTTGACATATTGATTACTACACATCCTTCTGGAAGAAGCGCAATTCTCTTTGGATTTAATAAGTTTTTTGTAGCATCAACCAATGGAACATGAAACGATACAAAATCACTCCTTGAAAATAACTCATCTAAAGAGAGAGCTTCTTCAACTTCTGAAGAGATTTTCCAAGCATTTTTCTTAGAAATCGAAGGGTCGTAACCTATGACATCCATTCCAAGCATACTAGCTGCATTTGCGATTTCAACGCCGATTGCACCAAGCCCCACAATCCCTAGAGTTTTACCGGGTAGTTCTGACCCAGCGTACTGCTTTTTGCCATCTTCAACAGTGGATTTCAAGTTTTCAAGAGGAAGTTCATTCACATAACTCCAACCTTGACAAATGTTTCGACTTGCTAATAGCATTGATGAAATAACAAGTTCCTTAACAGCGTTTGCGTTAGCGCCTGGTGTATTAAATACAACTACGCCATTTTCACTCATCTTTTGAAGGGGAATATTGTTGACACCTGCTCCAGCTCTTCCAATAGCTTTAAGGCTATTTTCAATCTCCATATCGTGCATTTTTGCACTTCGAACCAAAATAGCATCAGGGCTATCATTAGTCGTTGAAACATCGTAAGCATCTTTTGGAAATTTATCTAATCCGATGGATGAAATATTATTAAGTACCTGTATATTTTGCATTATCCAAAATCCTTTTCAAAATCGTTCATAAAGTTCACAAGAGCATCAACTCCTTCTTGTGGCATCGCGTTATAAATACTAGCCCTCATTCCGCCAACACTGCGATGACCTTTAAGTGCCAATAAATCTGCATCTTTCGAGCGCTCCAGGAATACACTATTGAGCTTTTCATCTGCTAACAAAAAAGGAACATTCATCCATGAGCGATATTTAACCGAAACAGGGTTAGAATAAAAATCTGAGTTATCAATTGCACGATATAACGTTTCTGCTTTCGTCTTATTAATTTTTTGCATAGCACTAAGCCCACCCTGCTCTTTTAACCATTCAAATACCCTTCCAGCTGCATACCATGGAAACGTTGCAGGTGTATTAAACATGGAATCATTATTGGCTTGTGTCGCATAATCAAATAGCTTCGGTTGCCCATCAATAACACTACCTATTAAGTCCTCTCTAACGATTACAATTGTTAGGCCAGATGGGCCAATATTTTTTTGTGAGCCTGCGTAAATGACGCCGTATTTAGAAACATCAATCTCACGCGATAAGATGGTTGAAGACATATCTGCCGCAATCGGCATGGAGACATCTGGAATATAATCAAACTCTAATCCTGCAATCGTTTCATTCGGTGTGTAATGAAGATAAGAAGCATCTTCATCAACCTTCCAGTTTTGAAAATCCTCAATATCAGTGAAGTTATTGCCTGAACTGTCAGTACACACATTCACATCACAGTAACGCTTTGCTTCAGCAATAGCCTTAACTGACCAATGACCTGTATTTGCGTAGTTTGCCTTAGTTCCACCCCTAAGCAAATTAATTGGTACCATAGAGAATTGAGACGACGCGCCGCCCTGAAGAAAAAGCACTTTGTAATGATCTGGAATCTTCAAAAGCGTTCTTAAATCTTTTTCAGACTTCTCAGCAGCCTCCATAAAATCAACACCTCGATGAGATATTTCCATTACTGATGCCTTAGAATTCTGGTATTCAATAAGCTCTTCTTGGATTTTCAGAAGAACTGGTTTTGGGAGCATGGCTGGACCGGCACTAAAATTGTATGCTTGTGTCATATTAAGATATTACACCTTATTTTTAAGTAAAAAAAAACGCTCAGGTGCGCCCAGTTAACTAAGCCCATCTAAACGTCATTGTTTTTTCAAATAACCACCGTTGGTTATTAAAAGACAACATTATACCAAGCCAGCAGAAAACTAACCATTTGCTTTATGACAAAATGTCAAAACGCGAATTTTTTTGAACTTAGTGCAAACTCTGTCAGTTTTGTGAATCATTAAAATATCCTAGTATTGTAAAATAGGGCTTCTTAATAATGAATCAAGCTTTTCTAATCTTTCAATGAAAACTCTCGTATTACATAGCTTAGAAACTTCAGCTGCAAAAAAACTTGCATTAGAACTCAGAGGAGAGATTGAGGTTAGAAAAAGTCACTTTAGAATTCACACTAAAAAAGACTTTGATATAGAAAATTTCAGGTTTTCAAACAACTTTGACCTTAACATTTTTGATAATAATTTTGATTATCAAAATATCAAACTCATGGTCAGCGATATGGACTCCACTCTCATTACAGTAGAAACGATTGATGAAGTCGCTAAGGAGGTTGGATTGAAGGATGAGATATCTTTAATTACTGAAGCGGCAATGCAAGGCCATTTAGACTTCACTGAGTCATTTAATAAACGCCTATCAATTCTTAAAGGAGTTAGTAATTCAAGCTTTGAGTCGGTTTATAACAAAAAGGTAGAATTCAGCCCTGGCGCAAAAAAATTAATTAATTATTTCAAATCCAATCAAATCAGAACCGCAGTTGTCTCAGGCGGCCTAAGATTTTTTGCTGAAAAACTTCAAAGTCAACTTGGAATAGATAACTGCAGGGCTAATAATGTTGAAATAATCAATCAATCAATTACTGGCAACGTGATAGGAAACATTATTGATGCAAAGGAAAAAGCAAAATATATTGATGAGCTGTGTGACCAATACAAATTGAAGAATGATCAAGTCATTGCAATTGGCGATGGCGCCAACGATATAGAAATGATGAAAGTTGCAGGACTATCTGTTGCATACCATGCAAAACCTATACTCAAGCAATATTGCGACATTCAAATAAACTATGGTAGCCTTGCAAGTCTGATTGATTTTTTTGAATATGCGTAATCTCAATAATTCAAATCATAAAAACTTTAAATGATGTAGTTCATATAAAAACCATCAATAATTCATTAAATTTTCTTCTCATCAAAATAAACTACTACCCTTTCAAACTTTAATCATCCTGCTATGAAATCAAAATCAAAATCAATATTAATATCTTTATTACTATCCTTTTTTCTTTTCAGTATTTTCAATATCTCTAAAGCCGATGACCACCTTCATACTGTCAGCGGCTCTATTACTGGCTGCTCATCAAAACATGCTGTCCATGTTTTAATCTATGAAGAGTCTGGCTTCAAAGGCATGAATCACAGCCAAGAAAATATTTACAACCCCGCCAAAGGTGATAACTGTAATATATCCTTCAGCATGGAAGTTCCTTCAGGACCCTATGCATTAGCTTCTTTTGAAGATAAAAATGGTAACGGAGAGTTAGACTTCTTTTTCTTCATCCCCAAAGAGCCAGCAGGTTTTTATCAATTTAGTGGAATGGGTGCACCCAAGTTTGATAAGATGAAGGTTGAGGTCAATGGAGACATAAACAACATTGAAATAGTTCTTCCATGAAATTTCCAATAACTTAAAAAATATATTTTCTAATGCCTACTTCAATCATTGCAGGATCTACCGGTCTTGTCGGTAACAATATCTTATTTCAGCTTTGTGAGAATAATCACAATGTTGTTGCAATATGCAGGAAGCCTATTTCAGGTCTACCCTCTAAGGCTACAGAACTCATCATTGACTTTGAGTCCTTTCTGACAAATGGGTCACTTCCAGCGTGTGATCATGTATTTCTGTGCCTTGGAACTACCATGAAGATTGCAGGAAATAAAAATAATTTTCGAAGAGTTGATTTTGACTATCCTCTTGGTATTGCCAAAAAAGCACTTGAGTCAGGCGCAAAAAAATTAACACTGATTTCTTCCGGTGGTGCAGACAGTTCTTCAAAAAATTTCTATCTTAAAACCAAAGGTGGGCTTGAGGACGCTATTATTGATCTTGGATTTGACAGTGTAAACATCTTTAGACCTGGTTTTTTAACTGGATCAGGAGGAAGAAAGAGAGCTCTATCTGAAAAAATCCTAATGAAGCTTGCAAAAGTGCTAGACCTTGTTCTTATTGGCTCTGCAAAAAAGTTCAGAAGTATAAATGCTGAAGTCTTAGCAACAAAAATGGTATCCACATTAAAAAGTAAGCCAGGGGTTAATTACTATTATTATGAAGACTTCATAAAACCATAAAATTCGTATATTCCATTTCTCTTTCATTCATTAAGCTTGAATGAATATTATTAGACCTAAAACTTGTCACTGGTATAATATAAGCCATCTTGGTTAAGCATATCATTTGACAATGTCAGGCAACTCATTTGGAAAACTATTTACTTTAACGACCGCCGGTGAGAGTCATGGTGAAGCGCTTTTAGGAATTGTTGATGGCTGTCCTCCCGGAATGAAACTAACTGAAGAAGACCTTCAGGGTGATTTAGATTTAAGGAAACCTGGAAGCTCAAGACATACAACTCAGAGAAGAGAGTCAGATGCAATTAAGATTGTTTCTGGAACTTTTGAAGGAATCACTACTGGAACACCGATCGGTCTTTTAATAGAAAATACTGATCAAAGACCAAGAGACTACACCAACATTGCAAACTCTTTTAGGCCCGGTCATGCTGACTTCACCTATCAACAGAAGTATGGATTAAGAGACTACCGAGGTGGTGGCCGCTCTTCTGCAAGAGAGACAGCAATCAGAGTCGCTGCTGGAGGCATTGCTAAAAAATATCTGAGTGAAAAATATAGTATTCAGATTCATGGTTACCTTGCGCAACTTGGTCCAATTACCTATGATAATTTTGATTGGGATGAAGTGCACAATAATCCTTTCTTTTGTCCCGATTCTTCTAAAGTTCCTGAACTAGAAGATTATATGGACAATCTCAGAAAGTCAGGCGACTCTATTGGCGCAAGAATCAACATTGTTGCGAGCAATATGATTACAGGACTGGGGGAACCTATTTTTGATAGATTGGATGCTGATATTGCCCATGCAATGATGAGTATTAATGCTGTAAAAGGCGTAGAAATAGGCGCTGGATTTGATGTTGTTAATCAAAAAGGGTCTGATCATAGAGACACAATAACACCGGAAGGTTTTACTTCAAATAATGCAGGCGGAATTCTTGGTGGTATAAGCTCTGGACAAGACTTATTAATATCTATTGCTTTAAAGCCAACCTCAAGCATCCGCCTCCCAACAGACAGTATTGACAAAGAAGGCCATTCAACTGAAATTAGTACAAAAGGAAGGCATGATCCTTGCGTTGGTATAAGAGCAACTCCTATTGCGGAAGCAATGCTAGCAATTACGCTGATGGATCACACTTTAAGAAACCGCGCTCAAAATGCTGACGTTGTATCAACAACGCCACCCATTCCTGCATCTAAGCAATAATAAGAACTCAATTTAAAAGGAAATAATGTTTAAGCTTATCCACAAGCGCGTTCCTAGTAACGCAAAAAATGATATTTTGTCAGGCCTCACTGTTGCTCTGGCTCTTGTTCCTGAAGCGGTTGCCTTTGCTCTTTTAGCAGGCTTAAATCCACTTGTCGGCCTTTATGCAGCCTTTACAATTGGTATTGTTACATCAATCTTGGGCGGAAGACCCGGAATGATTTCAGGTGCAACTGGAGCAATTGCTGTTGTTATTGGAACTTTAGTTGCCATCCATGGTGTTGAGTACTTATTTGCTGCTGTTGTCTTAACTGGAATTATTCAAATTGTGTTTGGACTATTAAGGATGGGTAAGTTTATACGACTCGTTCCACATCCTGTTTTTTTGGGCTTTGTCAATGGTTTAGCAATTGTAATATTCCTGTCCCAGGTTAAACAATTTAAAGTGGCTGGTGAATGGATTACCGGCGCACCACTTGCGCTCATGTTAGTTATAGTTGCAATTACTATGATTATTATTCATTTTTTGCCGAAGCTAACACGAGCTGTCCCTTCAACCTTAGTTGCAATTGTAATAGGCACTCTAGCAGTATTATTTCTAGGACTGGAAACCAGAACCGTAGGCGACATCTCTCCAATAGGTGGAGTATTTCCTCCGTTTCACCTTCCAGATGTTCCAGTAAACATTGAAATGCTCAAAATTGTTTTTCCTTATGCCATAGTTATGGCACTAGTCGGGCTGATAGAAAGTTTGCTGACACTGAATTTAATTGATGATTTAACTGAAACTACTGGCCAACCAAACCGTGAATGCATTGGTCAAGGTGTTGCAAATACAGTGACAGGTTTTTTTGGCGGAATGGGTGGCTGCGCGATGGTTGGTCAAAGCTTAATAAATATTAAATCTGGAGGCAGAGGAAGGTTGTCAGGTATTGTTGCCTCTCTCGTACTTCTATTTTTTATTCTTTATCTATCTAAGTATATCGAAATGATTCCAGTTGCTGTTCTTATAGGCGTAATGATGATGGTTGTCATTGGAACATTTGAGTGGGGCTCACTTCGTCTATTTGGTAAGGTTCCATTACCGGATATTATTGTTGGTATTGCGGTTGCAGTGATCACTGTTCTAACTGACAATTTAGCGCTCGCAGTCATAGCAGGTGTCATTATGTCAGCTTTATCTTTTGCCTGGGAGTCGGCTGGAAAGATTCACTCAATGGAAGAAGATGAGTCTGATGGAAAGAAAACCTATAGGCTCCATGGGGCTTTATTTTTTGCATCCATTAATACCTTTCACTCAATCTTTAATCCAAAAGAAGATCCTGAGAATGTTTACATTGACTTTGAGGATTCAAGAGTCATTGATCACTCTGCCATTCAAGCAATTGATAAGCTTGCTGAGCGTTACCAAAAAGCAGGAAAAACCCTTCATTTAATGCATTTAAGTGAAGAGTGTAGACTGCTTCTTAAAACAGCCAAGCATTTGGTAGAAGTTAATGTTCTTGAGGATCCCCAGTATCATGTTGCAATTGACAAAGCCAAGGCAAGAATGGAAAGTAATTTTTAAGTATTTATTAAATTAGTTACTTGCCTTTCTGATCACCCCAAAGAATTTTATGAAGCTGAACTTGAAGCCGAACATTAAGCTGTTTTTCTAATATCCAATCAGCTAACTGGACTGGCTTAAGACTTTCAAAAACTGGTGAAAATAAAGTTTCAGATTTAACTTTATTTTTTTCCAATAAATCACAACACCAATCAAAATCTGATTTCGATGCAATAACAAACTTCAGCTGATCTTTGCTTTGAAGAAGTGAGAGGTTTTCATACCTGTTCTGTTTCTCTTCGGTTGAAGAAGGGGTTTTAATATCCATAACAATGGAAACCTTACTATTTACTGGAGATATATCAACGCTACCACTGGTCTCCATTGAGACTTGATAACCAGCTTCAACAAGTGAGTCAAGAAGCTCTAGACAATTACTCTGAGCCATTGGCTCTCCTCCAGTTACGCAGACATATGGAGTATTGTATTTAGAAACCTCATCTAAAATATGATCAATTGTTAAGGGATTATTTCCTTTAAAGGCATAAGTCGTATCGCAATAGTTACATCTTAATGGACATCCTGTTAAACGCACAAAAACAGTTGGAAGCCCAACCTCTCTAGCTTCACCCTGAAGTGAGAAAAAAATCTCAGTTATATTTAAGGTTGTATTATTTGAATTGCCCATCTCTTAATAATTTCATTTGATTTCTGATGTCTGCCGCTTGTTCGAACTTTAATTCTTCTGCATATTGATACATCTCTTTTTCAAGTCGCTTTAGTTCTTTAGAGAGCTGAACAGGTGAAAGTTTAACTTGAACAGTATCTATACCTACTGCCTCAATATCAGCAGCTGAAAGATCTGTATCCAAAATATCAACAATTGGCTTTACAACACCTTTTGGCGTTATTCCATTTTTTTGGTTAAAGGCTTGCTGCTTATCTCTTCTAGAGCTTGTCACATCCATAGCCCTTTGCATTGAATTTGTTATTCTATCAGCATAAAGAATAACACTTCCATTGATATTTCTAGCAGCCCTTCCCATTGTTTGAATTAAAGACCGCTCAGACCTTAAAAAACCTTCCTTATCTGCATCTAAAATTGCAACTAGAGAGACTTCAGGAATATCAAGACCCTCCCTTAGGAGATTAATTCCAACCAAAACATCAAACACACCTAGACGTAAATCACGAATAATCTCAACTCTTTCAATAGTATCAATATCTGAATGAAGATACCGAACCTTAACATTATGATCATTCAGATACTCACTAAGCTGTTCGGACATCCTTTTAGTGAGAGTTGTAACAAGAACTCTTTCTTTTAATGCAGCTCTTTTGTTAATTTCAGATAATAGATCGTCCACTTGAGTTTCTACAGGCCTAACATCTATTTCAGGATCTAAAAGTCCAGTTGGCCTTACAACTTGCTCAGCGATGACAGTTGAAACCTCCAACTCATAATTTGCTGGCGTTGCAGAGACTAAAATACATTGGTTCAATCTTTCTGAAAATTCTTCAAACTTTAATGGCCTATTATCAAGCGCTGAGGGCAATCGAAATCCAAAGTCAACGAGTGTAGTTTTACGCGCCCTATCACCGTTGTACATTGCCCCAATCTGACTCACCGTAACGTGAGATTCATCTAATATCACTAAAGCATCATCTGGCAAATAGTCAAAAAGCGTAGGTGGAGCTTCACCAGGTTTGCGACCTGAAAGATATCGAGAATAATTTTCAATACCTGAACAATAACCCAGTTCTCTCATCATCTCCATGTCTTGAACGACTCTTTGAGAGAGTCTTTGATCTTCAACTAATTTGTTTTGAGAAAGAAGTTCTTTTTTTCTAACCCCAAGCTCTACTTTTATATCATCCAGTATATTTTGAATCGTGGATTCAGGCGTAACGTAGTGTGTCTTTGGATAAATTGTTATTCTTTGGAGTGGCTTAATCTTTTCTCCAGTCAATGGGTCGAACCATGACAGACTTTCTACTTCGTCATCAAACATCTCAATTCTGATTGCCCTTTCTTCAGAATCTGCTGGAAATATATCAATTACCTCACCTTTCACTCTGAAATGCCCACGAATGAGTGTGACATCATTACGGGTATACTGCATCTTTGAGAGTGTCGCAAGAATTTCCCTCTGATTTGTTATTTCACCAACCGTTAAATGGAGGAGCATTTTCATGTAACTCTCAGGATCGCCTAATCCATAAATTGCAGAAACGCTGGCAATAATAATGACATCTTTCCTCTCAAGAAGTGACTTAGTTGCAGAGAGCCTCATTTGCTCTATTTGCTCATTAATTGATGCGTCTTTTTCGATATAGGTATCTGAAGCAGGTACGTATGCTTCTGGCTGATAGTAGTCATAATAGGAGACAAAGTATTCGACAGCGTTATTGGGAAAAAACTCTTTCATTTCACTATAAAGCTGGGCTGCCAAAGTCTTATTAGGCGCCATAATAAGGCTCGGTTTTTGACTTTGTTCAATGACATTTGCCAGAGTAAAAGTTTTACCGGACCCTGTCACCCCAACGAGCGTTTGATACTTCTCTCCAGACTCTATTCCGTCGAGTAACTTTTGAATTGCAATTGGCTGATCGCCCTTTGGAGCAAAATTCGATTTCAGTTGAAATTTTCTAGCCATTATTGGCAGTTTTTCATTAAAATAAAACCCTCAATTTTAAACCATTTAAAGAGTACAGTAAATGTCATCAATCTTATCGAATCGTGTCCAAAAAGTTAAACCATCTGCCACTATGGCGGTGAGTGATAAAGCTAAAGAATTAAAATCCCAGGGAATTCAAATTGTATCGATGGGCTCAGGTGAACCTGACTTTGATACACCAGCCAATATTCAAAAGGCTGCTGTTCAAGCAATTGGAGCTGGTGAGACTAGATATACTGCTGCTGATGGCACACCTGAGCTAAAAAAAGCGATTTGTGAAAAATTTAAAAGAGAGAACGGTCTTGATTATTCTGCTAATGAAGTTATGGTTTCTTGTGGAGGAAAACAGGTTTTTTATAACCTCTGTCAAGCTATATTAAATGAAGGTGATGAGGTCATTATCCCAGCACCGTACTGGGTATCCTACCCTGACATAGCTATACTAGCTGATGCGACTCCTGTCTTTATAGAGGCTGGCCTTGATCAAGAATTTAAAATAACGCCTGATCAGCTTGAAGCAAGCATCACCCCAAAATCAAAACTATTCGTTTTAAATAGCCCTTCTAATCCAACTGGATCAGTCTACTCTAAATCAGAAATAGAGGCACTTGGTGAAGTCCTTGAGAGACATCCTCATGTTCTTACCATCAGTGATGATATTTATGAGCACATTCGATGGGGTGGTGATGATTTCGTCAACATTGCTATGGCATGCCCAAACCTTAAAGATCGCATTGTCATTTTAAATGGCGTCTCTAAAGCCTATGCAATGACTGGTTGGAGAATTGGTTACGCCGCTGGTCCTGAGACAGTCATTAAAGCAATGAAAAAGATTCAAGGTCAGTCAACCTCAAATCCAAGCTCTATCTCTCAGGCTGCTGCTCTTGAGGCAATCACTGGTGATCAGTCATTTATTACAATGATGGTTGAAGCTTTTGAGCGACGTCATGAGTTTCTTGTTAACAGCCTGAATGAGATTGATGGTATTGAATGTCCAAGATCTGGTGGAGCATTCTACTCATTCCCTAAGGTTCAAGGCCTAATTGAAAGGCTCGGACTTAAAGATGATGTTGAATTATCAACTTTTTGCCTTGAGAAACTTAGCTTAGCTGTTGTTCCTGGTTCAGCGTTTGGAGCCCCAGGCTATGTCAGATTATCTTTTGCTACGAGTATGGATAACATCAAACTATCAGTTGAAAAATTAGCGAGTGTTTAGTTTAGTTTATTTTGCTTGACATCTAAAATTTCTTAATATAACCTCTACTTTTTGATATGGAGATTAATTAATGCTTGATAAAAGAAAATTTTATATTAATGGTCAATGGGTCGAGCCTTCCAAAAAGAATGACTTTGATGTCATTAACCCTTCTGATGAAACGGTTTGTGCAGTAATCTCGCTTGGCTCACAAGAAGATACTAATGCTGCAGTTACAGCTGCAAGAGCAGCGCTTCCCTCATGGTCAAATTCTACAAAAGAAGATAGAGTTGCTCTATTGGAGAGGCTTTATTCTATTTACCAAAGAAGGATGGATGAAATGGCTGAAGTCATTTCGATAGAGATGGGTGCGCCTATTGATTTTTCTAAAGCGGCGCAGGCCCCTTCAGGAACTAGCGCTATTGAAGACTTTCTCAATCAACTAAGAAAGTTTGAGTTTGAAGAGCAGCTTGATGATTCTGACAACCAGCTTATTTATGAGCCAAAAGGGGTTTGTGCACTCATTACGCCTTGGAACTGGCCGATTAGCCAGGTTGCACTTAAAGTCATTCCAGCAATAGCAGCAGGCTGCACGATGGTTTTAAAACCATCCGAAATTGCCCCTTTAGACTCTATGATTTTTGCAGAAATGCTTGAAGAAGCTGGCTGCCCTGCAGGCGTTTTTAACCTTGTGAATGGTGATGGTGCCGGCGTTGGAAGTCAGCTCACCTCTCATCCAGAAATTGATATGGTGTCTTTTACGGGCTCTACAAGAGCAGGCGCTTTAATTTCGCACAATGCTGCTGACGACTTTAAGAGGGTTGGTCTAGAGCTTGGCGGTAAAGGTGCCAACATTATCTTTGCTGACGCAGACGAAAAAGCTGTTATAAGAGGTGTAAGGCACTGTTTTAGCAACACTGGTCAGTCTTGTAATGCGCCGACTAGAATGCTTGTTGAAAGGTCATTCTATGATGAGGCTGTTGAGATCGCCAAAGAAACTGCGCTATCCACTAAGACTGATATTGCATCAAAAGAAGGAAAACATCTTGGGCCGGTTGTATCAAAGCTTCAGTTTGACAAAATTCAAGCTCTAATTCAAGCAGGCATAGAGGAGAATGCAACGCTCGTCACAGGTGGCACTGGCAAACCTGACGGACTCGAGACAGGCTACTTTATCAAACCAACTATCTTTGCAGATGTGAATAATCAAATGACAGTTGCGAGGACTGAAATTTTTGGACCTGTTCTTTCAATGATTCCTTTTGACAGTGAAGAAGAGGCAATCAAGATTGCCAACGATACGCCATATGGTCTAACTAATTATGTCCAAACTCAAGATCCGGAAAGAGCCAAAAGAATGTCCAAAAAACTTCTATCTGGTACTGTTGAACTCAATGGTAAAGGTGCAGCCAGTGGAGCCCCATTTGGAGGATTCAAACACTCTGGTATTGGCAGAGAAGGTGGCGAACATGGCTTTAACGAGTTCATCGAAGTCAAGGTTGTTACAGGTTGGAATTAATTTCAATGTACTAAGCCGCTATGGCTATTAAGAATATAGCTATTGGCGGTATCAGTACTGAGTGCAGTAGTTACTCCCCTCTTTATCAAAAAATTGATGATTTTAAAAGCATTCAAGGCCAATCTTTGCTTGATCTTGTTGATTTTCCTTTTACCGAATTCAATATAAAGGCCCATCCTTTATTTTTCAACAAATCGGTCCCTGGTGGCCCTATTGAAAAGCAATATTTCATACAAGTCAAAGATGAATTCATTAGAGAAATAGATGCTCTTGGGAAGCTTGATGGCGTTCTACTTTTGATGCATGGCGCTATGTATGTCGATGGCGTTGAAGACCCTGAAGGTGAATGGGTAGCTTCAGTTCGTGATACTGTTGGCCATGAATGTATTATTTCAGTTAGCTATGATCTTCATGGCCAAATGACCGACAAAATTGTCAATAATATAGACGCTTTCGCTGCCTTTAAAACAGCGCCCCATATTGATGTTAAAGATACTTATAGGCGCTCTGCATTGATGCTTGCGAATGCAATCAATGAGAACTATAAGCCCCATGTTGTTTGGTCTGCAATTCCTGTTTTAGTTTCTGGTGAAATGTCCTCGACTATTGTTGAGCCCTGCAAATCAATCTATAAAGATCTTGACCTACACAATCAACAAGAAGATATTCTAGACTGTAGCCTTTTGGTAGGCTATGTTTGGGCAGACACTAAAAGAGCAACTGCATCCTCTGTTGTTACATGCACCAATCAAATCTCGGGTAGTCAAGTGTGTCACAAAATTGCTAAATCCTACTGGAATAATCGACTCCTTTTAAAATCAGATATGGCTACTGGAAGCATAGAAGATGCTTTAGGTTGGGTTAGTGAAGACTTTTCAATCATTACTGACAGCGGTGATAATCCAACGGCAGGTGGTGTTGGAGATAGAGCGGATGTATTAAAAGCAATATTAGATCATAATCTCAATAACTCATTATTTGCTGGAATAGCATCAAAGTCTGCCTATGAATCGCTTAAAGAAAGCAATGAATTTACTTTAGGTGGAACCTATGGAGGTGGAGGTCCATCACTTAAACTTAAAGCTGATCATGTCTACTTTAAAAATCAATGCGCCGTTGTTTCTCTATCTGGAGCTGTCATTATCATAACTAAATTGAGGCGACCTTTTCACTATTTAAGAGACTTTGCTGATCTGAATTTAGATCTTAAAGACTTCAAGACTCTTTTTGTTAAATCGGGTTATCTCTCTCCTGATCTTCAATCACTCTCTGCGCCAACATTTATGGCGCTTACAAGTGGTGCTGTTAATCAGGACTTAAAGGGGATTGAAAATAATCATCGAATGCAGAGCCTTTACCCTTTCCAAGATTTTAAAGATTATTCTCCAGTAGTTAGTAATGGCGAGCATTTAGTTAACTAATAGCCTTTAAAATTCAGCAGTCTAAAAAAAATTAGACGAGTTTATGGTAAGATTTAGCATGTTAAAAATCTAAAAATCAGAAATTTATCTTTAAAAAAAACTAGTTAATTCAATATTATAGGAGAAATATTATGACTTTAACTTTAGTGTATCGACTAAATGGATTGATTGGCCTTATATGGGCTGCGTCAATGTTATTTGGAACCAATATGATGGCTGCTTCCTATGGATGGGAAGTGACAGCACCTATGGTAACGATGGCGCAGTTTTTAGCAATGTCATTCTTTTTTATTGCTGTAGTTTTTATTATGTTGCCAAATTGGACTTCTGAAGAGCAGCTGAAAAAAGCCACCAAGACGCTAATACTTGTTCAAATGTTAGCAGTTGCGATGCAGATTTATCACCTAACTTCAGGTGCTATCCCTTCAGGAGGTATGCCGCTCTTTGGAATCGGCTTAAGTGTCTTGTTTATTATTCTTTTCTACTGGAAATCAAGATAATTCAATTACTATATTGAATAAAGGGGTCTTTTTGCAATTGGGTTTATTATGAAGTCTGGCTAAATAATAAATAATTTAAACTTGAATAGTAAAAGGAGGTCATAATTGACCTCCTTTTTTTGTTGTTAAAGAATAATATTGAATTCAAAACAGATTCTTCTAGCATTGATTGTTCCAATAACCTGGGGACTAGGATTCACTTTAGCCAAAATTGGTATGGAGCAATTCTCTGCGCTTCTGATTATGTCAATTCGATTTGGAATTGCAGGGCTTGTTTTAGTTTGGTTTACAAAGCCACCGTGGGGTCACATGAGAGAAATTTTTGTTGTGGCTCTTATTGGCTCAACAATTCAGTACGGTTTAACCTATAACGGACTCAAAGGAATTGACGCTTCAACAGCAGCCATCCTGGTTCAACTCGAGGGACCGATACTTGCCCTTTTGGGCACCATCTTACTAAAAGAAAAACTCGGCTTAACCCGGGCTTTGGGAATGGGACTGGCATTTTTAGGCGTCTTTATAATTGCAGGAGAGCCAAGACTGGAAGGGCATATTGATAGCGTTATTCTGTTAGTGGCAGGCTCAGCAGTATGGGCTGTGGCACAAATCATGATCAGTCGACTAAAGGGTCTATCTGGCATTACGATACTCGCATGGGTTGCAATTATGGCCACCCCTCAAATGCTTATAGCATCGCTCATTATTGAGGATGGTCAGTGGCAGGCAATTACTTCAGCAAGCCTTGTTGATTGGTCGATTATTTTTTATTTAGCTTTTATTATGACAGTTGTTGGCTATAGCATATGGTATCACCTATTGAGTAGTGTCGATGTTAGCAAGGTCTCACCTTTTCTTATGCTCCTTCCAATCACATCAATTGTTGCAGGAATGATACTTCTTGATGAGAAACTCACTTTATCAATGATCATTGGAGGAGTAATGATAATGACTGGTGTAGCCAGTACACTAATCAATTGGCGCTGGCCTAAAAAACAAATCAATTTACCTTAGATTTAAAAGTTACTTATAAAACGGATCCACTGACTCGAATTGTGAGGTTATCTTTCTTACCCATTTTGAAATTGCGATCCCTTTACTCAATTCAATCGAGTTATTTTCTGATTGCAAATTCTTTACCAAGTCACCGTTTAGTGGGAGTTCCATCTGTTCTTGTAAATAACTAGTCTCTTTATCTAAATCCTTTCTTAACTCCTTTATCTTACTTATAACACTACTATCTGACATTGATCTACTCTCCTAATCATTAATAAATTTCTTAATCCCTTTTTTGGGATTTACCTTTTGAAGCTTTTTTAGAAGCTTTGTATTTGTTCTCCCACTTCTTATCAAGCTCCGTTCTTGCAACATCCTTATAGTCAATTCCACTAATCTCCTTAAACTCAGATATTGCATCTTCCATTGCAGTCTCAAAAACACCTGATAGAGACATGCTATAGCCAAAATCCTTGGCAGCTATTGATGCGCCCCTAAACGCCTCAAAAACTGGCCTTCGAATCCTAACGCTGACCACTCTTTTTTCATCTTCTTTTTGATTTTTTGTAACGTACTTGCCCATCTAAAAATCTATAAAACTTTATATTGAAAATCAGTATACACTTTTCGTATACTTATTGTAATATTATTTGTTTTCTTTTTGTATACAAATATAATATTTTTTTCTTAGGGTAAAGATATAATTTAAAATCAAAAAATATTTTGAAAACTTAACACTAAATGATTGACATTAATTCGATTGAAAAGGACATAAAATCTGCTGAAGAAGCGATACCTAAGCTTCGACAGAATATAGAAAAAAAGATTGTCTGGTGTGACAAACCTGCTCATAAAACTTCTCAAAGTATCGTTTTTATTCATGGATTTTCTGCAACCCGAGCTGAACTTAGTCCTGTGATTGAACTTGTGGCTAAAGAATTAGGAGCCAATGTTTTCTTGACAAGGCTTAGTGGTCATGGACAAGATGGTGCCGCACTCAGCAATGCAACATTTGATGACTGGATAATGGATACCAAAGAGGCTATAAGGATTGGTGAGACCATTGGTAAGAAGGTTATTCTTATTGGCTCCTCAACGGGTTGTTCTCTGATCCATAGTCTTTTGGAAAATCAGAATAAAGTCAAATCTATAATATATGTCTCGCCAAATTTTGGTCCTGGCTCTTATAAAGGTCATTTTCTTAGGGCTCCTGGTGCTAGATGGTTAATTCCCCTAATACTAGGAAAAGAACACTCATTTGTCGCTAAAAACTCAGAATACGAACGATGCTGGACAACTCGTTATCCAACCCATGCTCTATTTGCAGTGAAAGATTCTGTTGTTGCCGCTTCTAGAGCTAATCATAACAAAATAACCTTACCTATCCTCTTCTGGTTTTCTGATGATGACCAGGTTGTATCCGCAAAAGATACGCGAAAAATTATTTCCAAGATGGGTAAGAATGTTGAAGTTTTCAATCCTATCCTTTCTCCTAAAGATGACCCATCCAAGCATGGTGTTCTTGGTGAAATTTTGAGCCCAACTAAAACTCAACAAGGAGTGAAGAAAATCGTAGAGTGGATCAAAAAAAATAACTAGTAATTACGTTTTATTTTTGCGCCTTTATAAAGGATATTTGATAAATTTTCGTTGGCAATTTTTCTTTGAGCAACAGTAATTGGGTCCATATTAAACTTTGGCCTATCAAGCAATATTCCATCGTCATCTTTTCTCTTTTTTCCACGGACATGAGTCCATATATTTTGACCTGCAATCTGTTTGATATTGGGCGACATGTAGGATTGAAGTGAAAATCCAATTCTTCTTTGATTGCTATTATTAGGCTGGGAGCCATGAATGATAGCTCCATGATGAATAGACATTTCGCCAGGCTCTAGAATAAGGTCAACACCTTTACTTTCATCAACCTCTTGAATAGCTTGACCTCTAGTCAAGATATTGTCCTTAGCAAACGTATCTTCATGTTTTTTTATCTTTAGTTTATGACTCCCAGCAATCATAGTCATACAACCAGTCTCTTTATTACTCGGACTTAAAGCAATCCATGGTGTTGGAAAGTCCATACTATTAAGACCCATATAAGTTGCGTCTTGGTGCCAGCTGACATATTGCTTTGAGGATGGCTCTTTGATAAACATGACAGAGGCCCAAAGAGCAATATCTGGACCAATAAGATCTTCCATAGCATCAACAATTATTTTGTTGTGAGCGAGTGCATCTAGAAAGGCAAATGAAAGGTGTAAGTTATTTCGACTTTCTGAATTGATTTCTCTAGGAAACTCTGCCTCAACACTCTCTAGCTCTTGTTTGACTTTAAGCGCTTCTTGTTCAGACATTACTCTTACTGGAGATATAAAACCCTGATCATGATATTGTTCTATCTGCTCTTTTGTTAAAACTTTCGGCATTTTTTCGATTCCCATTTTTTTAAATGCTAGGTCAAATTGGCACATATTCTGAAAACATTATATTCATTAACTTTTATAAGAGTTTAAATGAATAAAAATTCACATTTTATTACAATTATTTAAAAATAAATAACCTTATTTTTTATAAGACTATATACTATTTTTATCCTTTCATTTTTTTAAGCTGTAATAAATGCCTAATCTGTTTTCTAAACATCCAAAAGAAGTTGGGGAGACTTACCTTCAGCACCTTCTTGCAGCTTGTAGATTTAGCTTCATTTTATTCGGGCTATCCATAATTGCTGTTATCCATGCTGTTTTGCCCTTCATATTCAAAAAAATAGTCAGTCAAAAAATTGTTGAATTAGCGGATCAATTAAAACAGAGGAAATAAATTCGCTCAAAATACATTAATCATTCACAAATCATTAGTTGCGTTAAACTAAACTTTAATCATGAAAACTTTATTTACTGCATTCTTGTTATTCATTATTAATACTAATTCGCTTGCGGCGATGTCTCCTCGCTTCTACGAGACTGAAATATTAGGAAACTGGGTATGCAAAGATGTTTGGCCTGGTTATGCGGCCTTTGAGATGATCAGATATAAAAAAGATGGCACATGGAATAGCTTTGGTGAGCTCATTGTTGATTTTCCTATCGAGGAGAAGAAAGTTAAAGTTGTCTACAGTGCTCTAGGGTCTGGCATTTGGGAGATTGATAATCAAAATTTAGTGAGCATGATTGATTTTATTCAAGTAACGAACAGAAACCATCCATGGCTCGATGAGTACTTCAACATGCAAGAGCAGTTCACACTCAACGAAAAACACTCAGAAGAGATAGTCGTTCTTGCGGATGATTATATTAACTTGCAGCCTTCATCGGGAAAACCCTACGAGTGCTTTAAGGTTGAGATTTAACTAGTCATCTCTCTGGTTGTACTTTTTTGCGTTCCCTTTAGATAGATTAACGGGATATTTTTCTTCATTTTTAACTATTTTTCTTTGTATTGCACTTTCTAAGTTAATATCTAATAAGTCACAAAAACGAAGCAAATACATCGCAATATCAGCAACCTCACTATTAATCAATTCAATCTGCTTCTTGTCAGGTAACTTTGACTCCTCAGGTTCGAGCCACTGAAAAATCTCAACCAACTCTGAAGCTTCAACACTGAGAGCCATGGCTAAATTTTTTGGTGTATGAAACTGCTCCCAATCTCTTTCTGAAGCAAACTTTTTAAGCTGATGTTGTATATTAGTTATATCCATAATTTCTCATTTATTATTACAACTTTTTACTAAAAAAATTTAGTATACTTAAATAACTTGTTTTTTTAACAGGTATTTTTATCATTTGAGGAGGCTGTATGTCGATATACAAAACACAAGAAACTGCAAGAAAAAATCAAGATACAGAGGCCTATGCGGCAACTTTACATGATGACTATGAATTTATAAGTCACATGGATGGAATGACAATGAACAAAGAAAAGGCGATGGAAATGTTTTCTTTTTTAATGCAAAGCGATGAGTTTGTAACTCATGACCCGCGCTGCCTCTACGAAAATGATGAAGCTATGGTTACTCATGGCGTCATGAGTTTTCCTGATGGCACACGTGAGGCTGTTCTTGCTTTCCATAAAATTCAAGATGGAAAAGTTATACGAATGGAAACTGGCGCTACTCTTCTGCAGTAATTGATCCAGAATTTCACTTAAAAGACGCCCAAGGGCGTCTTTTTTATTTATTATATTAAAAAAATAGATCATTAATTATTAATGCAACAAATCAACCTTTGGGAAGAAAGCTTAAAGGAAAATATAAGCTTTAAGCCACTAAAAGACTCAGTTGTTTCCGACTTAGCAATTATTGGGGGAGGATACACGGGCTGTTCTGCAGCTCTACATGCATCTGAAAATGGACTCTCAGTCACACTCATTGATAAACAAATAGGGTTTGGTGGCTCTGGCCGTAACGTCGGTCTAGTGAACTCAGGTTTATGGCTGCCTCCAAAAAAAGTTGAGGATATCCTTGGAAAAGATGCAGGCATTAAGCTGAATAAAGCTCTATCTAAAGCACCAGATCTAGTATTTGGACTCATTAATAAAAACGAAATAAATTGCAGTGCAAATCGCTCAGGAACGCTTCATTGTGCTCATTCATTTAAGGGCTTTAAGGATATACAAGATCGATATCAACAGCTCACTGAACGCGGGGCTGAATTAGAGCTCTTAGATCGAGAAGAAGCAGGAAAAAGAATTGGCTCATCTAAATTTCATGGCGCCCTACTCAATAAAAAAGCTGGCACAATTAATCCACTGAGTTATTGCCGAGGGTTAGCAAGAGCAGCACAATCTAAAGGTGCAAATATTTTTGAATCATCTCTTGCAACAAAAATTGAATATAAGAACAAGCTCTGGAGGATTCAAACAGAAAGTGGGTCAATTCAATCCAAGATGTTATTGATTGCAACGAATGCCTATCAGCAAAATATCAATGGTATTACCTCATCAAAATATACGCCTGTATACTATTTTCAAGCAGCAACAAAACCACTCTCAAAAGATTCTTTAGAGGGTATTTTGCCAAACAATGAAGGGTGCTGGGATACGGCCACCGTGATGTCATCTTTCCGACTTGATGATAATAACCGGTTCATCATTGGCGGCATTGGAAACCTTGGACCTAATATTTCCAAAATTCACTCTACTTGGGCAAAAAGAAAAGCTCAATCTTTATTTCCTGCTCTGAAAAATATTTCCTTGGACTATTTCTGGGGTGGTCAAATTGCAATGACAGATGACCACATTCCAAAAATTCATCGTATTGGTCAAAACGCGTATTCAATTTTTGGATATTCAGGAAGAGGAATAGGGCCTGGAACCTATTTTGGTCAGTCTATAGCTGAGACTTTTTTGACAGGTAATGAAGAATCTCTTCCTATCAAGCCAACTAGTCAAAACAATGAGATGTTTGGAAAATTAAAGGGAAATTTTATTGAGTTTGGAGCAAAACTAAATCACCTTGTTTAGTGATTATTTTTTAGAGATCTTTTCCAACCCCTCTGAATCTTTGTTTAGTAACGTACCATGCCCCAAGATGAATGAAGGGTCTTGGAGGAAGCCATTTAGCCTTTTCGATCCCTAGACAGTCACTCACTAATTCGCCATCATGGCCACATGCAAGATCAGCGACAGCTATTCCAAAAGCAGTCCCTTTAGTGATGCCAGAGCCATTGTAGCAGCCAGCAAAATACAGGTTAGGTGAGAGCCGTTTAAAGATATTTGTTTTGTTAGCAGTGACTCCTTCAACCCCAGAATATAGATGCTCAAATGGCACATGACTAAGCTCTGGAAATCTATTATCGAATGCTTGTCGATGAATTTTTTGTCTTGCTTTTAGTTGGCCTTTCTTTAATAAGCGATGATTATTGTATTCAGCAGTATTCCGAATTGAGATTCTTTTATCTTTAGTGAGTCTCACGGTTGCTCCGCCGCTATGAAGAGATAAAATGCCCCATGAAGTTTCACTTCCTAGCGTTTCCATTTCATCTTGAGTCAACACTCTAGTAATACTCCCTGAGAGTGTAACGCCGACCACTCTTTGTTTTTGTTGACCGCTTACTAAAGGCTCATAGTTACAGGCCATAATGACATTTTCAGCCCTAATCGTTGAGTTTGGCGTCCTCAAAGTATTAATTTTGCCTAGCCTCATATCTATGACCGGTGAATTCTCATAAAGCTCAACATTGCTTGGAAGGTTGTCAGCAAGACCAAAAACGAGTTGCGCTGGCTGTAGCAAAGCGCCATTATGCACCTTAACCCCTTTTTGATACCATTTTGTTCCAAGCTCCAAATGAATTTGGTCCTGAGCAAGTGGTGTATGTTTAATCTCTCTCTTCTCTAAGTAATCAATAAAATAATCACATTCTAAAGATGAGCTCAAATCAGCAGCCATGTGATAGATACCCGACTCCTTAAAGTCGCAATGAATATGGCTTTTATTTATTATGGATTTGAGAGATTCAAGACCCGCCTGATTAATGCGATCAATTCTTTCATATTGGCCAAGTTGATCCTTTTGATATCCCCCAGAAAAATGACTATGCGCAACAACATACCCTGAGTTTCTTCCAGAAGCACTCTGACCGACTTCTCTCGCATCAAGCAATACAATCTTTTCATTAGGGTTAAGCTCTGCCAGTCTTCTCGCACATGAAAGACCTGTATATCCAGCACCAATAACGAGCCATCTTGTATCTAGATTAGAGGTTAAATTTGGCTGAGGTTTCCTTAAGGGTATTAGATCGACCCAACCCCTTGTTTCATGATCAAATTTGAGACTGTACTGGCTCACAAATTGATTAACTCAAGTGATCGATTAAGGCAAAGTGGTCACTAATATCATCTGCTTGTTTGAGCCAACGATTAACGAGTTCATTCTGATGAGGTGCGGCAGTGACTCCAGAAGAGATTTCATTACGAAGAACCGCCTCCACAGCAAGTGCTACTGAACATGAAACCAGTTGAGCCATTGCGCTCCCCTTAGAGTTACCAAGGGTGTCTAACAAGAATCGCTTGTGCCACACAACCTCAGACTCATTTTCAACCTTTAGCTCAACAGTTAGGATGACTCGATCCACCTCATCCTCTTTATAAGAATAATTGTTCCATAGATCATCGCTGATCTCTGTTAGTCGCTCTTCTGAGCGAGCAGGATCAAGCGAATCTACTTCTGAAAAAATATCACTCCATGCACTTTTCCAACCCTTATATCTGAGAGTTCCTCTAACAAATTGATCGATTTTAAGGCCCTCATGCATTTGGTATTGCTCTATAAATGGAAGTGAGTCGCGATTAGGGTACACCTCGAATTCATCCTCACCCCATGGCATCGGAAGTGGATAGATCTCAACAGACTCCCACGGCTTGGTTACCGTATATACCTCACTATCACGGATACTCACCGAGGTTGACATTAAAGCCTTTAATACGCCGAGCGGGGACCAGCTAAACTTGTAGCAAAAATCATTTGGAACATCACTCAGACCGCCGCAATAACTCAGAAAAGAGTGGCTATTCTCTTTAGAAAATACGCTTGAAGTTCTATACTCTTCAACCAAAGCATGGGACATACTGTGATCAATTCCTGGATCCAATCCAACTTCGTTAACTACGCATAAGTTTTTCTCTTTGGCAACATCATTCAAACTTCTCATCTCATCTGAGATATAAGAACTTGACACAAAATGAACGTCCATTGAAAGACAAAGCTCTGCCACTGGAACATGGAAGTTGCCTGGGAGCATTGAAACAACTACATCGCCAGCGATGGCGTATTTTTTAACCGCTTCAAGTGAGAATGGAACCACCTGATAATCACCATTGACACCTGATAAGGCTTCGATTGCTTTATCTACTGTTCGATTATAAACAACGACTGAATGTCCATTCTCAATCAGCATTCTTAAACCCGGGATAGCAGAGAGCCCAGTCCCCAACCAATGAATTTTAGGCATTGATACTCCTTAAATAATGTTTAATTACAATATTTATTTTTTACACTATTTCAAAGAATAATCCATAAAAATAAATGTCTATATTGACTGTTTTTTTGGCCAAGTATCGCTGAGTCGATAGCCGCCAGGAAAAGGATCATCTGAATCAAGAACAAGTTGATGAGTTCCAGTAATCCAAGCGCTTCCCTTAATGGACGGGATGATTGCTTTTTGATTACCAATCAGAACTTCTTCAACTATCTGACAGTCAAACCTTGAATTTAGAATGGAGCGACCTATCATACGGTCTCCTTTCTTAAGCTCTCCTTTTGCATGAAGCACCGCCATTCGCGCTGAGCAGCCCGTTCCGCACGGAGAGCGATCGAGCTTACCTGGGTCAATAACTACAGTATTCTTACTCACCTTAACGCCTTCCTCCTCAAAAATTGGGAGCGCAAATTCACAGAATGAAATGTGACTCCACTCAGAATTTTCTGGGTGATTAAAGCCTAGTTGTTGGTTTGCTGCAGCGGTAATTTTCGCGCCTAGCTCAGATATATCTCTAGCCTCGTGAGGCTCTATTTCAAAGCCAAGTTCACGCGCATTAACCAAAACAAAACTATCCCCTCCGTAGGCAGTATCGACATCCAAAGTTCCAACACCTTCGACCTCTAAAAAAACATTAAGCTTATCGGCAAATGACGCCACGTTTTGAATCTCGATACTTATTGCCTTGCCATCTTCACAATAGGCTTTAATCGGAACAAGGCCACCAGGCGCTTCAAGAATAAATTCTG
>ENA-OSET01001391-OSET01001391.1-sediment-metagenome-genome-assembly--contig:-NODE-1391-length-25154-cov-4.981457_pt1 | contig 25154 bp, 16 predicted proteins | sample MGYA00237882_ERZ534229 | MGnify/ENA primary metagenome ERZ534229 (study PRJEB26408, sample SAMN06266212) | sediment metagenome | isolation source: Hudson Canyon methane seep mesocosm | place... | reverse complement strand
ATCTGAAAAAGAGCGCCTTAGATTACCAATTAGACGCCCTCAATCCAAGCCATGATATTCAACAGATAGTTGAAGGATTTAAAGGAGTGCAAGGTGCAAGACTATGCTTATATGGGCCACCAGGAACAGGTAAAACTGCTTTTGGACATTACATAAGCTCAACGTTAGATAAACCGCTTATAGTGAAACGTGCTTCTGATATTTTGAGTCCCTATGTCGGAGTTGCTGAAATGAATATTGCCGAAATGTTTGAAGAGGCAAAAGGTGAAAATGCCGTATTGCTATTAGATGAGGCGGATAGTTTTTTACAGGATCGCACAACGCTAAAGCAAAGCTGGGAAGTGACGCAAGTGAATGAGCTGCTCACCCAAATGGAAGCGTATGAAGGGGTATTTGTTTGTTCAACCAATCTTATGGATAAGCTTGATGCCGCTGTATTAAGACGATTCGACTTCAAGATTAAACTGGACTATTTAAAAATAGAACAATCTTGGAAGCTATTTTGTAATGCACTACATTGGAATAAAAAACAGGCATCATCAAAGTTGAAATGGAAGTCTCAATTATCATCTTATTGTAATTTAACCCCAGGTGATTTTGCCAATGTGTTAAGGCAGCATAGATTGAGCTGTAAAAAACTAACGTCAGAAGAGTTACTCATTGGATTAGAGCAAGAGTCACTGTTCAAAAAAGATGGAAATCAACAAAATGAGATTGGATTTCATGCAACCCATTAACCCTATTTATCATAAAAACTTCTTGCAATATCCAGAGGCCTGTAATGATGAAATATGGTCTGTTAGGATAGTCATTACGGTTCTCAATATGACATATTAAAACCTGAGTTAGTTATACCAACTCAGGACAAAACGAAACTGAATTATTCAAAGAATGAGGGTGACAAATAAGATGCTTACTTTATCAAAACTATTTGAAGATATTGAAATAAAAGATAACAAATTAATCGCCGTACTTAAGAAAATTACACTGGATGATGTGCAGAAAAGTGAAATTACTTCTAAACAAAATAAGTTAGAAGTAGATGTTACCTTGGCAAAAACTTTATTTATGGAACACATTCTTGATTACTTTGAAGATCGTGAAGATGTAAATGATTATCAGATCAAAATCCCAAAGAGAAACGTTTCCATTGCGGAGCTTTATGATACATATTTGGACTTGATTCTTTTAAACTCTAAGAGTGTTGCTTTGGTAAATGAACTACCGATCAGTCGTAATATAGATGATTGTTTAGACAACTTAATGAACTTGTCTGTTTATAGATCTAAGCCTGATCAGGAATGGTTATTAATTAATCTGAAAAAGCCAATTACAAGGATTTTGTACTCATCATTTATCGAGCCATTGTTCAAGTCTGATTCAACTTTGCTGAATAAAAAATATACAAATGGTGAAACACTATTGATGAAGGAAATTCGCCTCAAGTGTGAGTTCTATATGATTGAGGATCTATTGAATTTGGGGGCAAATCCTAATTCACAAGATGATAAAGGCTGTACGCCCCTAATGTACACAACTTGTTACTACCAGAATGGTTACCATGAGACGCTCGTTAATTTATTATTGAAATATGGTGCTGACGCTGAAATCCGAGATAATGAAGGATATAACTATCAAAAATACTATCTTATTTATAAGATAGCCGATATTAATAGTGTGTTGGCTAAATTTGTTTATTATCTAGGAAAACCGCCTTCGCTAAAAAGATTGCAGGTACTCAACTCCTCTGAAGGGCCTCTAGAGTATTTCCCTTTGGGGCGTATTAATGAAGAGGACAAGCTTACATCTGAAGAATATTTTAAATATAGTGAAATTTTTTCTAAAGATTACGAGCATGTTGATGTTCCGATGTTTATTAGAAATTCACCAAGCTGGATATTTGACGAGGTTCACTACAACAATATAAGAAATTCTCAGCCCGACCTATATCGAAAGATGAGCAATTGGGATTAACAAAATGATGGATATTGAATTAGCTAGAAAGGCTTCTAGTGGAAGGCAATTTTGTTGTGATTCATTACCACTGGTGAGCTTGGCCGTTAGATTGTAAGAGAGTTATTATGAGTTCCGAGAATACAAAAGAAAAAATAGTGATCTTCACTGGTGCTGGAATTAGCGCTGAGAGTGGGTTAGCCACTTTTAGGGATTCTGATGGGCTTTGGAATAACCATTCCCTTGAAGAAGTTGCCACGCCAAGTGCATGGAACAGAAATCCTGAATTAGTTTTAGATTTTTATAACCATAGAAGGAGAGAGGTGGGAAGAGCTTCACCAAATTCTGCACATGAATCGTTAGTTGAGCTTGAAGAAAAGTATGATGTAACGATTGTGACCCAAAATGTAGATGATCTCCATGAGCGAGCTGGCTCTTCAAAAGTAATTCATTTGCATGGTGAAATTACTAAGGCTCGAAGTGGTATTGACGACAGCATTTTATATGACATTGGCTATAAAGATATAAAAATGGGTGAATTCTGTGAGTTACGCAGTCAGATGCGGCCACATATTGTTTGGTTCGGTGAAGAAATACTGAACTACGAGAGTTCAGTTCAAGCGATAAAAGAAGCTGATAAGGTCATGGTAATTGGTACCTCTTTAGCCGTGTTTCCTGCTGCTTCTATCATCAAGAAAGCTCGTTATCACGCAGAAAAGATTCTAGTAACAATGGAACTCGACAAAAAGCCATTTGGGTATATGTTTATTCGTGCTAGAGCTACTGCTATTGTTCCTTGGATTGTTGGAAAGTGGCTTCAGGGGCAAGTTGCTGGATTGCCCCGAGTTTTCTAGAGTTTGTCTTTTATCTGACTTCGGCTGAAATTAAAATTTATCCTAACATACGCTGTTTTAATTTCCGTTACGGTTAACGCCCGTATCACAGGAGAGCGACCTAAAGGGGCGAACCTGGAGAAAGCACTTGTTAAGAGTTTCATGCATTACCACATATTTATTGTCTATATGAGTATGTTTCATACTGCTAGCGACTTAGCGCAGTCGGCTTGAGTATTTTGTTAGATCACGTAAAGTCAAGTCTCGAGCCTGTCCTATCAGGACGTTTGTTATAGCTTTTTTACAACCTTGTCTTTAGTTGTGAATAAATAAGAACTTTTCCATCTTAAAAATTCTTCACTTTCCAAAGAAAGGGAAAACCTAAGAGCAGACTTAGTATTACCTTCATTAGCTTTTTTAGTCCCATTTATTGGGATAGCTTTCAACTTTTTTAATTCACCTTCCATTTCATTTTTTGAAAGTTTAAATGAGTAGGTAACAATGTTGTCATAATTTTTTGCATCAATAATAAAAATATAATATCCATCAACTTCTTGCCAAGGTCTTATACCAGTTATATTTGCAGTTTTATTGGTAATTGTTATTAGTGACGTTTTTACTTCGAAATACTTATTGTTTTTTTCAAAATCACCTAAATCTTCATTTGCTTTAACTGATGACAACCTATTTTTTTCTATAATTCGGTTTTGAATTTTTGTTCCATATGATTTTGGAGATAGTGCCAAAACCTTTTTTATAAAAATACTCCATTCGTCATCAAATCCATATCTTGGATCAATAGAGTCTTCCTTGATCTTATAAAATATATTCAAAAAGTTGTTTAACTCAGTTTCTGTCATAATTATTCCTTAGTGCTCTAACTTGTAATTACCGAAATAAGAACTCCCTGTAATTTTTCCTTATATACGGAATGAAATTCCTTGTAACCGTATAATTAACAGCAATCAAGGTGCAGTACTCCATTATCAAGCTTTATTGAATCGTATATCAATGGGGTATGATTCACAATATTTTTTATACGAACCAACAGTGAACACTTAGAATGCTGTCGTTGGCCGACCTGATGAGTACACTTTTGTTGCCGCAAAAAGGAGACTATAATTTTGCTATGAGACATAGTATTCACCGTCATCGTAATTCATACCCAATAAACTATATCCCTCGCTCGGTTTAAGTCTGGGGTTATTTATTATCAGCTTGATAGTTTTTTCGAACATTGTTTTATTCCTAATAGCAATGATTTCTGATTACGGGGTAATCTCATTGACAGCTACATAAAGGATTTCAGGTGCATCATTGAAATACTTATAGAGGGCGGGGCATAACCACCCTTGCATACCGCTCTCTTCATGCAGATACCACCAGCCAGCATCATCAGAAAATAAACGAGTTAAAGAGTTCTGAAAGCCATCAAAGGCTGTTTTTGAAAATAGCAGTTTAAAACCATCATCAGCATTTTTCAGTGGTAAAACCATCATATCAATGATGTTATCAGCCCCTGAAACAAAAGGTTCTTTCTCTAGTCCTACAGAAGGATCGTCAAAAACCCATAAATCTTTATACTTGTATGGATAGATAGTCATGATCGCAGTAGTCATTAATACATCTTCCTCAAAATAGTCGAGGAGATAGCTGTCATCTAGGGTGATGTCGATGTCTAAATGGTATTTTTTCTGTATGGCTCTAAACAGTTTCATAAAGGCTGTATCGGTTAATATCGCTTTGTCAGCGAATGCCAGAACCGAATAATCTTGGTACACAGCAGCTAAAACCACTTCACGGTCAGCACGCAAAGATATATCAGCGTATTTTAGAACTGAAGGACATTGGCGTACTGCAGCCAAAACCACTTCACGGTCAGCACGTAAAGATTGAACAGCATATTTTAGAACTGAAGGACATTGGCGTACTGCAGCTAAAACCACTTCACGATCAGCACACAAGTATTCATCAGCAAATTCCAGAGCCAAGCCAGAACTGTTCACGGCCGCTAAAACCACTTCACGATCATCACGCAAGGATTTATCAGTAAATTCCAGAGCCAAGCCAGAGCTATTCACAGCAGCTAAAACTATTTCACGATCGGCACACAAAGTTTCATCAGCAAATTCCAGAGCCCAGCCTGCACAGTTCACAGCAGCTAAAACTATTTCACGATCAGTACGCAAAGCTTCATCAGCAAATTGCAGAGCCAAACTATCACAGTTCACAGCGGCTAAAACTATTTCACGATCAGCACGAAACGTTTTATCAGCGTATTTTAGAGCGACGCCATGCTCGTTTACAGCGGCTAAAACTATTTCACGATCAGCATGCAAAGCTTCATCAGCAAATTCTAGATCCCAGCCATTACTGTTCACAGCGGCTAAAACCACTTCACGATCAGCACGTAAAGATATATCAGCGTATTCTAGAGCGGAACCATACTTGCTCGAAGTTGCAGCTAAAACTATTTCACGATCAGCACGTAAAGGTTCATCAGCAAATTCCAGAGCCCAACTATTACAGTTCACAGCGGCCAAAACTATTTCACGATCAGCACGCAAAGATTCATCAGCAAATTCTAGAGCCCACCCATCATTGTTCACACTGTTCACAGCGGCTAAAACTATTTCACGATCAGCACGCAAAGATATATCAGCATATAGTAGAGCGGTGCCATCATGTTCGACAGCAGCTAAAACCACTTCACGATCAGCTCGCAAGGCGTTATTTGTGTATTTTAAAGCTGTTTCATCATGTTTGACGGCAGTTAAAACCACTTCACGATCAGTACGCAAAGATTTGTCGACATATAACCAAAACGCACTATCGCCGGGAAAGGTTTGATCAAGGGCTGTCAGAACCAACTTTCGATCTGCACGCAATGACTTATCTGCATAGTTCAGAGCAGAACCACATTTGGATACGGTTTTTAATACAAAATCACGGTCAGTTTTTAACGATTTATTAGCATATTTTAGGGCTTCAACATTTTCGCCAATCATTGCTAACATGAAATATGGATTAGCTAATAATTCATCGCTTACATTTCCATTCCAACCAAAATGCCATTCTCCTATGTGTAGTTCACTATCTGTCATGAACATGCTCCTCTCAATTAGTAATAATAATGTTATTAATTAGAATGAAGAGTAAGTTACACTATGTATGAGACCTACTGTGTCGCATATGGGTGTCAATATATAAATGCGACGAAGTTTTCAGATATTATCCTGACTATTTAAATAATTTTTATATCGCAAGAGTAAATAAGAAAAAAGTAGGCAGCTAATCATGTGATGCATGATATGTGTTTAATAGGAAATAAGTTATAAGCATTAGGAGGATGCAGTATTATATCTAATTATATAATAAGCTATGTCCGTCAGTATGGCTTTTCTGTTGATATGCAAGGATAGAGTATGACAAATAAGAACATTCATTTTTTATTAGTTCCTGATTCAAATGCTCGACGAAAGGTTTTAACTAAGCTGGTTCAATTAGGAAATAATATTGGTGTAGTAGTCGGAACATGGGGTGAATTACTCGACCGGATAGCTAATGATTATCAAATTATTACATCAGATGAACAATGGTCTGATAAATTGAGGAATATTATTGCTGATATGCCTGATGCCTTCTGGGCAAAAAGTTATTTAGTTGAACCCGATGCAACATTTAACATTATTGAAGATAATGTTAAAGAACTTATTTCTGCCACGCTATTTTCAAATGAAAAGCAAGGCGAACAACCGGCTTCACTTAATCTAAGAGCATCAGGCATGCTTGCAGATCTTAGACGGGTTATTGAATTGTTAGAACAAAGCATTCCAGATGACTTATCTGTGGTCAAACAAGTGCTTTCTATGAGTGACAAACCTTCGCGATGTATTAGGGTTTACCATGAGGAATCTTATCCTCAAATCGCTACTTGGCAGTCCAATCTTATTCTTGATATGAATAAAAAACTCACCGGTATAGAAATCCAATCTTATCGGACTTTATTAGTCGAAGAAAAAACGTCTAGTAGTGCGACTAAATTGACGGCACTTGGTCATATGCAAAGAAACCTGTTTACGGAGACAACGTCTGTAAAAATAGATTCAAGCCTTCAATATTTAGGTGTCAGGGATTATTTACAAGAAACGGAAGTTGCTGCTGGAATAATTCAGGAGAAAATGAGGAATGATAAGAGTTTAAGATTCGCTGATTTTAGTATTCTTATCCCTCAATCTGATCACTATTTTCATGCGCTTAGGACCGTGTTTGGTATCAGTGGTATTCCATTATCAGCTTTACCTCATGTGACGTATTTAAGGGATATTGCAAGAGAAACGGTCTTAAATTTTCTTGAATGTCAGCAAAAACCTGCTCCCGTAATGGCCATAGCAGAGCTTTTGACATCATCTTTAATGCCATGGAATAAGGAAATAGGGGTAGATTTAGCTCAACAGATCATGAATGGACGTTATGAAGTAAAGCTACCTAAATCATCTTCAAAGATTGATAAGCAAGCTTTGTCATTAATTTTTGACTTGCATGACTCACCAAAAGTCTTAATGAATTCTTTAGAGAAATTTAAAGAAATTATTCCAACATCACCAGCATCTACATATCAAATAGATCGTGCTAATGAATCTATCGAACTCTTAATTGGAATACTAGAGGGTGCTGAACAGTTAAATCTAGGGGAGTTGAGCGCTTTAATAAAGCCAGAACAAATAAAAGAGGAATATACCGGTGAATTTTTTAAAGAAGGAGTGACTGCGGTTATAGAGTCACAGGAAGCTTGGCGTAATTGTAAGCATATGATGATTCTTGGCTTTAATAGTCGACACTATCCCTCACAAGCAGGATTTTCACCCGTTTTCTCAGATGATGATATCGAAGAGCTACAATTAAAAGGAATTCAACTTCAATCTCGTAAGGATAATAATATAAATTATCTTAATCGATTCTTGCGACAATTAAGAAGCTGTACTGAAAGTTGTACTTTTTTAATCCCAAGATTAAAGGCGGACTCTTCTAAGTTATACCCATCGGAGACTCTGGTTTATATGCATAGTTTGCTTACAGAATTTGCTGAGCCAGATTCATTAATATTAGATTTAGATCGCGATACTGATCTTCGACATACTGACTCTGTGTCCATTTTAGATGATTTGCCTAAGGTGCAATCATGGCAACCACAATGTGACAATATTGAACTTAATATTGATTTATTAGCGTTATCAAAAAAAGATGAGCTGAGAGCTTTATCCCCTTCAAGAATAGAGGACCTAATGGTTTCTCCTTTAGCATGGTTACTTTCTTGGCTCGATTTAGAGCCAAAGGGCTGGAAGCCTGATGAGCCCAATCCTTTAATACTTGGTAGTCTTGCTCATGGAGTATTTGAAGACCTATTTCAGCCTAATAAAGACCTTCCAGAAGAGGAAGAAATATCTGAACAGGTTGAAGGGTTACTTGAACAGCAACTTCAGAAAATTGCACCCTTTATGCTGTCCTCTAAATGGGATATCGAACGGCATAAATTAGTTGATGAAATTATAAAAAGTGCTAAAGCGTGGCTAGCCATCCTTATTGGGCTTGATGCACGTATTGTGGATAATGAGATATGGTTAAAAGGTGAGTATGCAGGTGTGCCAATACACGGACAGGCCGATAGCATTTTGCAGCTAGCAAATGGTCAGCTGATTATTGTGGATCACAAAAAAGCGGGAATAAGTAATCGTCAGCCACGCATGGACAAGGGCTATGACTGCCAAGTATCTCTTTATCGTGAAATGTTAAAAACGGGTCTGCCAAAACCTCACGACGATCTAAATATAGATAACGTTGAAGTATTGTATTACTTGATGAATGGACAATGTGCTATATCTGAGAAGGGTATTTCTATTAATAAATCTATTCCTGGATGGATCGCAATGGATAATGATGTATCCATTAATGCTATGGAGTTGATACGCAAAAGGATCAAGCAAATTCGAAGGGGAAGTATTAAATTGAATGGTGCTGGTGATGAGGAATTTTATAAAAAAGAGGCTGGATTTACACCATATGCACTAGATAGAAGCCCATTGATTTCTTTATTTATACATGAAGATAAAAGTGAGGCCGAAGTATGAGTATTCCACTTTTAACGGTTATTCCTGCAGGAGCGGGTTCAGGCAAGACATATACGATACAAAAGACTATTGCTGAATGGATTGAGAAGGAATATGTGCGTTCAGATCGTATTGTTGCCGTCACGTTTACTGAAACGGCTGCGGCGGAATTAAAACAACGTATTAGTGCAGAATTGATAAAAAGTAATAAACTTGAAGAAGCTCGTAAATTAGAGCAATCGTATATATCAACTATCCACGGCTTTGGTATGCGGTTAGTGACAGAATTTGCATTTGATGCAGGAATTTCACCTTCACCAAGATTGCTTAATGACGATGAACAAAAAGAAATCATTAAAAAAGCATTAACGAATACAACAAGAGCTGAAAAAATCACTAAATCATTGAGTAGCTTTGGCTATTCATTTGATTTTAATTCAAAGAAAAGTGCTGAAGATGTTTTTAGGGCCTCTGTCTTAAATTCGGTTAATGTGTTGCGTTCATTAGGCTGGAATTCAAAACAAGATTCACTAGTTGATAGTGCTAAGCAATGGCTGTCTGATGCATGTCCTAATGTATCAAAAGATAAAGGCTGGTTAAATAAAAGTTTACACAGTGCTGTTGAGGCATTGCTAGAGGAGTTTCCAGAGAGTTTGGCTGGAGAATTTGGTGATAACAAAACGGCTAAAGATAGTTTAACGAATGACTTTTCTAACTTAGTGAAAGCCAAAAATATTATTGAGTTGCAAAAAGATTGGAAGTTGTGGCGTCAATTACAACAATTACGTATTACAAAACTACCAGCTGATTATGTTTCTTTAGCAGAAGCAGTCATTACAGCAGCTGAAAACTTGAGTATTCATCCAGGGCCTCTTGCTCATGAAATGACGCACATTACAGGGTTGCTAGAAGCTGCCGAAGAAGTTTTAGAACGATATGAAAAATCTAAAGTGGATGCTGGCTTAGTTGATTATACAGATATGATAGCAATGTCAGTTAGTCTGCTAGCCACCTGTAATCAGGTCTTTGACACATTAAAAGAAAGGATAGATTGCGTTATTGTTGATGAGTTTCAGGATACGAACCCATTACAATTTTCATTAGTATGGATGTTAACCGCTGCAGGAATACCAACGTTAATCGTTGGCGATGTGAAACAAGCCATTATGGGGTTTCAAGGAGCAGATCCTCGACTTTTTGATTCAGTACAAGAAGCGAATAGTGATGTTTTAACACCTCTTGATATGAACTGGCGAACCCAACGACCTTTAATGGAATTTTTAAACGATGTGAGTGCAGGGTTATTTCCTCAAAAATATCAGTATCTGACACCTAAGGTTGATCCTGTTACTTTAAAGCCACTTGTTATTGTCGAGTTTGATGGTAAAACAGAGAAAGGTGTATCTAAACCGCTATGGTATGCATCACATATAGCTGAGCAGGTATCATCACTGTTAGATGATGCAAGTGCTCAAGTGAAGGATAGAAATACGGGTAAAATGCGAGGTATAGTGGCCAGTGATATTGCTATATTAGGACCAACGCATAATCTATTATCAACATATCGTGATGTACTGTCAGCCTATGGCATCAGGGCTAACCTTCAGCAAGATGGTTGGTATGGCAGTCGTATAATTCAATTGATGCTAGCTGTTCTATCTTGGTTAGCAGATAGTAGTGATAGACATGCTGCACTATATCTTTCAGTAACTGAATTAGGATCATGCTCTTTGCAAGAGGCGTTGAGCTATTTTGTAAAGGATGAAATGCCACCCGCTTCTATCTTAGAAACGTTAGAAGAATGTCGACAAAATATCGGTGATATATCAGTACCAGATATTTTAGGCAGGGCAATAGCTGATTTAGATATTTATAATGCTGTTTTAACGTGGCCTGATGCAGAGCAGGTAAGAGCAAATTTATTACGATTACAAGATGAGTCGTACGAGTTTGTTATGACTCACAAAGAGACATTAGCTAGTGGAGGGTTTTATGGCTCAGGTATTCAAACCTTCCTGTCGTGGCTAGAATCAAAAGTAGATGAAGATGATAAACAACCAGCACCATCAGTTGTAGATGAAGATGCGGTTGTATTAAAAACATGGCATGCATCTAAAGGATTAGAGTGGCCAGTTGTCATTGTTGCAGGGCTTTATAAGCAAGTTAAACCTAAATTACCTGACTTATCCATCGGCTATCACTCGTTCACTGATTTAAAGCAAATACTTAAACAGGCACATATAAAGTTCTCACCTAATTTTGATGATCCAAATAGTAGAGAAGACTTTATTAAACCTTTATTAGGACAATCAATACAAGAAGCTAACAGACTTTTGTATGTTGCCTTAACTCGTGCGAGAGAAAAATTAATATTAGAGTGGCCCTCTCATCTACAAACATCTAAAGCTGAATACCCACATTACTGGAAAATATTGAGTGAGGCTGCAGATATGCAGATTGAGGATGGCAGCATGTCGGTAAATGGGGTGTCTCATGCGTGTAGAGTCGTTCGCACAGATGAATCTTACCCAGATAGTTACCCCCCCGGAGACAATAGTGTAATCGAACCACGAAAATCCTTTGGTCGTGTTGCCCTAAAGACTATTGAGTATACAGATGCACTGACAGCTTCTTTTTTATCCCCTTCTCAAATAGAGCACTCCATTACAGATGTTAGCGGTGAAACTGTGACTACACCATATGGTTCTGGTATCAGCTTGGAACTTGATTTATCTCCAACCCAATATGGTGATTTTATTCATCGCTGTATTGAGCTAATTCTAATTAATGGTCATTTAAGAAATGAACTGGATAGCCTAACAGGGGTAATCCTTACGGATGATTTTAGAAATATTGTAGAGTCAGAAGTATTACTATTTCAAGATTATTTAGATAAACACTTCCCTGAGAGTAATAATTTTTATGAAATTCCTATCAGTGGTTTAGATGATGACGGCACTGTTATTACTGGCATTATAGATTTGTTAATTGAAGATGAGAATGGTTATTGGATTATTGACCATAAGTCCGATCGAGCAGCTAATCTAGATGAGTCATTTGCAACGCATTTACCTCAATTGATGACATATGAATCAATATTAGACGGGGTTAATGGTAAGCCGGTTTTAGGAGTAGGGATCCACTGGGTACGAACAGGTGAACTAACGTTGTGTAAATTAAGCTAAAAGGTCATTGTTATGGTATTTCTTTCTTTACTTGATGAGCGTTTAAAGCCTAAAGGTTCTCGCGATCCTCTGGGGTTTGAGCAAGTATGGACAAAATATGGACGGCAGGTTGTTGGTAATCTAACAACCATTACAAATTCACTTGAAAATTTTGCAGCAGCATTACTTGGTTTTAATTGGGCCAATGAACTAAATAAGGATATAAGTGATAACGATGAGCACAAACTGATTAGTGCCACATTTCTCAAATATGAACAATTAGCTGCATATCTGCGTCATGAAAATAAGTCAGGCTCAATAATGGGTATTACCCGTGTAAAAGAGCGTATGGGTGATATCGAACGAAATAGTTTTGATTTGGGTACGAGTAGCAATGAGACGATACTAAGCGATCAAGTTGGTTATGGTCTTTGGGGGTTTTACTCTTCAGCATCTAGAGATAGTGGCCTGATTTATGGCAATAAACGTAGGCTTACTCCTAAAGGTCTTCAAATAGTTGAATTGATTGAATCTAAATTGGATAAGGCGAAGCTTATTAAATTGATAGAACAGTCATCAGTAACCCTAGTTGAAGTTAAAGAGTTGAGTTCACAATATATGGCTGCGTTAAATGACAAAGAAGTTGCTCAGCAGTTAATTCAGGCATTAATGAAAGGGAAATCAAGAAGTTTAGACATTAGCTCACAGTATGAACTATGGCTAAAAACGCAGCAGATATATAGTCAACAAGGTGTTAATGGGCTAGACAGTAAAAATATGGGCAATTTTATTTCACAATTAAAACTGCTTGATTTATCTGATGAATTAAATAGTTCATTGAGTAATATCGAAAATATTGAACGAGTATTGGTAGCGTTAAATCATGTTTTTCATTATTGCCGAACCAATGATGGTAAAAATATAGATGAAATAAATCAACTCCTTCTTGCTCAAAACTATCAATTTGAGTACTTGCCAATCCACCTTCCACCACTTGAGGTACAGAATAAAGACAAGATCCAACAGGTATTAAATTCGTTGCGAAGTTACGACTATATATCAGTAATTGAACAGCTCGCAGATTTAAACAAAAAAGTCATGTCTGAACGGCAAGGAGCACCATGGATTGAAGTTGATAGTAAAAAACTCATAAAGGTTAGGATGAAGCAGGAAAAATTTAGATTATTTAAACAAGCTGACTTACAGGAACATTGGGATTACGATTACTTTCTGGGCTCATTTTTAGACATTTCAAAAAGTTATTTGGAGGCTAACGATGGATAAACCATGTGTTATCTCTGATAAATTTCAGGATATTATTTCAGGGCGATTAGTTCAAGCAGCCGTATTTACCAGCTACAATTTTGAGCCTCATTTTTTTGAAGTTGATGTTATTCCATATCTATTAAATGATTCTATTCCGTACTCTAATGATGACCGGGTTAGAAAGTATCAAGTAATGGAAGCGTTACGTGATTCTGAGCTGGACATTGAAATGTTTTTTGACCAGCCTGTATTTGAAAGCTCCGTTCAGTCACCAGCAATGGAGTATCTATTTCACGGTGTAAACCTCTTACCTTTCGCTTTCCATGCTAAAAATATTTATCTTTTAGTTAAAGATATTAATACAGGGGTACAAACCCTATTAATGGCTGCAGGTTCAAATAATTTAACTCGGGCAGGGTGGTGGGAAAATATTGAAACCCAGCATTGGGAGGTTATTACACCAACTGCTGTGGATAAGATATTTCTCCGTCAGTTACAGTCAGATATGAGCTGGTTAATGGCGAGAAGGAACTTAGAAACTTCAGATAAAGCCATTGAAAAGATAGCTTCTTTTTTAGCCGGCTGCAAACCTACTAACGTTGAATCTCAACTATATTACTTTGGCCTAGAACAACGTAATTTCTTTGATTTTATAAGTGAATCCAATATAGGGCTTTCAAAATCTGGTGATTGGAATTTGGAAATTATTTCCCCTTTTTTTGCGAACGATCCTGAGTCGTTATTACATGAAAACTTTTATAATATGGGTGTGCAAGATATCACCATGTTATTGCCATTTGATCAGGATAGAAAAGCGCTGTGTGATTTAGAATATTATGAGACAATTCGCAAAGCTAGACATGTATCTTGGGGACAATGGGGTGATGAGAATAAAAAAGCATTGGGTATTAGTACTGAAGAGGAACAGTACCGAAAGTTGCATGCCAAAGTTTTTCATTTTTATAATAATTCTGAATCATGGATCTTTTCTGGATCTGTTAATTTCACTCGAAATGCCCTCTACAAGAATGTTGAGACAGGTTTTCTAGTCAAGCTACCATTGATTAAACCACTTTTACAGGCACTTTCCGAAAAGACTGATGTGATATGCCTGGCTGACTTACATGAGCAGGAGTTAGAATCTAATAAACCGAACCCAAATCACTTTGATATTCATCTTGGATATGACTGGAAAGAGAAAAGGTTACAGGGTACCACTAGTAATAATTTAGTTCTGATAATCAATATACTGAATAAGGAAGGCCAACCTGTCATTGCTAATTGGGTAATTGATGACAGTGAGAAAACGTATGAGGGTGATAAATCTTTATTAGAAGCATTACTAAAAAGGTCTGGGTTTGTCACAATTACGATACAAGCAATGGAATCCGAAGACTCCATAACCGACCAGGACGTTTGTATATTACAAACCGGCTGGTCACATAAGCCTGTTGAAATACCTGATTTAAGCCCTTCAGAAATTTTATTGATATATGTAGGAATGTCTGAAGAAAGAAGACAGATTCTACTAATGAATGCCAAAATAAAATCTTTTTTAAACCAGAATTTAGGTGGTGAACTAAATGCTGCTGATGATGACAAAACTCATCGACAGTTCTTTTCTGAATATGCTGAAATTTTTCATGCTTTTAGACATTTGAGAATTCGATTACACAAGTTATTAAATGACGGCGGACTTAAGCAATTAGATTATTATTTATCAGGCTCTGGTGCGGATAGTTTGCCTGCATTGATTGAAAAGGCGACTGCTACAGATCTAGAAAGTCATAATGCCACAACATCTTATCTACTTTTACTTTCGGTACATGAAATCTTGTCATCACCTGCATTTAAATCGAGAGTGAATGTATCTGATAATAGAACTAGGGTAAGCAAGTTAATTAAAAACATTGAACGTTCAGCTCTATTAAAACTAGAACAAGGAACTGATCGGAAAAAGTTCTTTGCCTGGTTTAGAGAGCAATTTCTTAAAACGTATAGTAACGGTAAAGATGTTCCGAGTACGAAGGATCCAAAATGAGACCTTTAGATCTAGAAACAGCGAGACAGATCCTCGATCTTTCAGGTGGGCAGGATGAATTAAAATCATTAGGTGAAACACAACTCAAAGGTGCAGTTGCTTTATACAACATGATTGCCGACACAGATATCGGCATGGGCTACCTAGCTGATGAAGTTGGTATGGGGAAAACGTATATTGCGTTAGCTGTTGTTGCTTTAATGCGTTATTTCAATCCGACACTTCGGGTTTTATATATTTGTCCTAGTCGAAATGTTCAAGAAAAATGGGATAGAGAGTACCGGAGCTTTACCAAGCATAATGTACGAGTATCACAAAACCGTATCAGAACAATTGATGGTAAACCAGCTTCTCCGTATGTTAGTTGTAAAAATGTTGTAGAAATGATCGAAATGGCATCCTCTGGTTACTACGCTGACTTCTTTGTTGGCAAGGATAATTTCAGTATCAGTATGAAGGAATACCAGCAGGATGATGAACGCTATTGGATCGACAAACGTGACGAGATTTTACAGCTAGTACCAGCTCATCAATGGAAAACAGATTTCAATTCATCTATCGACATAAAAGACTCTGTTAAATATGAATATGCAAAGGCTTTAAATTACGTTTTGCCTACATTTGATCTTGTTGTAATTGACGAAGCTCATAATTTCAAACATAACTTTGATAGTAGTGCTCGGAATAGGGTGCTTTCTCGAGTATTAGGTTTTAATGAAAAGGATAGTTATCAACCAAGAGTCAAACATTCATTACTACTCTCGGCTACACCTTACGATAGGGATATTAATCAGTTAAGAAATCAACTGAATTTAGTTGGAAAAAGCCATCTTTTACCTGAAGGAACTAAAGATCCTGAAGAAATAAAAAATACGTTACAACGGTTTATGGTCCGTCGCCTTAATACCTTAACGATTAATGATAATGAATATACGAGAAACATGTATCGAATAGAACATCGGAAAGGTGAAAAGGCTGAAATTATTCTACGCTCCGATGAACAGAAATTAGTTACAGCATTAGTACAGAAAAAAGTAGGAGATTTAACGACTCAAGAAGGTGCCAGTTCATCATTTCAAACTGGCATGCTGTCATCATTTGAAAGTTATGCTCAAACTTCTAAGGCAGAAAAGATAAGGTTTGATGGGGATGATTCAGATACAAAGCATAAAGATGCTGAAGACAGACATATCATTGAATACATCGTAGAAAGTTATAGAGAGGCTGGACTTGGACTTACATTGCCCCATCCCAAAATGGATAGTGTGTGTCGAGATCTCAGTGAAAAGCTTTTTAATAAAGCACAAAAGCAACTCATATTTGTTCGTCGGGTACGAAGTGTAAAGGAAATTAAAGATAAGCTGGACGATTCTTATAATCAGTGGTTAAAAAAATATATCAATAATTGTTTAAAAGGTTATAGGCAACAACAAATAGTTTTTTCTAATCTCTTTGATGAGTATCAATCCCAAAGTAAGGTTAAAGATACAGATATATCAGAAGGTTTTTTTCACGAAGGGAAAGAAGAAGGTGAGCAAGAAGATCGTCAACCACCTAAGAATGATACGTTCTTCACCTGGTTTTTCCGTGGAGCATTGGCAGATAATGTTGGCCATACTTTAGTGATTAAAAAGCAATCATTAACTAGTCCTGAAGCCATTAGAAATGGGCTTTCATCCAAAAGTCAGCAAATAAGTCTATTGTTTGAAATAAACTGGGCATACTGGATTTGTAAACGACACGGTTATGAATTTAGTGAGTTAATAAAACAGCATGCAGGTGATATTTCGTTACGCGCCAGGCAATATCACACGGGTATATTGTCTGTAGATGTTCAAGATATATTTAGAGCTTGTCAGTTAGGGTTTATAGATTGGTTTTCGAATAAATATGAAAATCCCCAGTATATGGAAATTGTAGACTTTTTAAAGCCTTCCATTTTAAACCAATCAGACAAAGAGTTCACACAAGAGGATGTATTAGAGAATCTGCAGTTAATCACATTTTTTACTGAAATATCACGTTTAGGGATGGATGAAACGTTGTTTCCGCTTATTGATGAGTTATTTAATCAGTTAGCTTTGAATTCAAATAAAATTACTTTATCGACTAGCAAACCGTTATTAGAAAAAATCAATATTCACTGGCATTTAATCAGTTTATGCTTACGTACAGGTCATGGGGTTGTAGACTTGTACCTTTCAAGAATAAAGTTGGGTGCAGGCGATTTAGATAAATCAAAAAGAACTCAGTGGATAATAGATTTGGTTAGCACTATCAAATCTCAAGTCGGTACTGAGGCCTTTTCAACTTATCATGAGCTTTATTCAACTGCAGAGCAACTTGATTTAATAATTAAGAATAATATTGCCGATATAACAAATGTTCCTTTGGAGAGCCGGAGAAGGGATTTAAGCCAATGGTTAAATCCTGTTTCCCCGGTGATAGGTGCTACAGGAGAAACATATAGTAGTCGTTCAGCACAAGCACGGAAATTTCGTATGCCAGGATACCCTTTGGCGCTTGTCACAACCGATGTACTTCAAGAAGGCGAAGATTTACATACCTTTTGTGACAGTGTTCTACATTATGGCATTACAGGATCACCAGTCAGTATTGAACAAAAAATAGGTCGTGTTGATAGAGTTTTTTCAAAAGCACAACGCAAGTTGCAAAAAATCAAGTCATCTCCCGTTAAAAAGGACGATTTAATACAGGTTACCTTCCCTCATATCAAGGAAAGCATTGAATTTTTACAGGTACGCAAGCTTTGTCATAACCTTAATGAATATACAGTTTCCTTGCATGAAATAGATGTGGGAAAGGTAATTGATCAAGAAAGTATAAATACTGATCAAGAGTTTCTAGATAGAAGTGCAATACCGGAACAAATAGTGACTTTTTTGAGATCTCCCTTCGTTCCTGATGTACCTGTTGAGTCGGTTTATACCCAGAAAAATATTAGTGAAATTGAGAAATCTGGTAATGATGTTATTGAAATAAAAGATCATGTAAATGAATTGATTAAAAAGTATCGCCAGGAATTAATTGAATCGACTCAAACAGAAGTAAACGTCGGAATTAGTTCCACTCGAAGTATTGGAGAAATGCTACTTGTAGGCAGTATTGATGATGGTGAGTTTCATTTAAGAAATGAAGACTTAAAAAAATCCATGCTTGAAAAATCATGGCAGACGTTTCATCGAATACAAGCAGATAAGATTGGAACAGACGTTTATCAGTTAACCAAAAACTCAGAAATGTTAATTGGTAACGATAATGTTACCCAGAGTGAGGATATACAGCATTTTTTTGATTCTTTTTCTGATTTACATCGTCCTCAATACAATGCTCTAAATTCTGGAAAAGTAAAAGGCTTTTGTAAACAAGCTGAACAGGATGGGATATCACTTAACGGCAAAAAGACCACTATAAATATTAAATACCTTAATGAGAGGGATATACATTCCTTAAGCATCGAGTTTGGTGCAGACTATTTGCTCAGAAAACACCTTGTCCAAATCTTTGAAAGTGACGGCTATTGTATTTTTATAAGTAAAGCCATACATGCAGCCAAGCTCAATTCTTTTGATAAAGAAAAAGAAAGAATAATTCTAGAGAATACGTGGTGCCGAAATAAACAAGTAGATCTTGTTGAGTTTCTATTGGATGGTGACGAGGGTATTAGTGGAAGAGTCATTCACCCAATAAATAGTTTAGATTGGAAGGAATTTAGTTTATGTGCTTATCTATTAGCTGTTGAGGCCGATCGACTGGAATACCTCTTTGATCACCGTGATATTTTTTAGTTGTCAGCTGTTATTCTAGCCACGAAGCTAGGTTTTGCCACATATATGTCATAGTAGATGTGCATTAAGTTATTTCCATTGTACGAACAACAACAAGGTCAATATGAATAAATTTTCAGGCATAGAAATTAAGGAACTTAAATACTACGTTTATGTTTATTCTCATCCCATAACAAGCGAGATTTTTTATGTTGGGAAAGGTAAGGGAAATAGAGTTTTCGCTCATTTGTCTGAAAAGTCAGAAACTGAAAAAGTTAAGTATCTAAAGGATCTAAACCAGCAAGGGCTTGAGCCTAAAATCGAGATACTAATCCACGGTCTAGAAAACAGCGATACAGCATTAAAAATTGAATCCTCAATAATAGATTTGATTGGTATTAATAATTTGACCAATAAACAAAAAGGATTCAAAAGCGCAACGTTTGGTAGGATGAGTGTTGCTCAAGTAAAATCAGCCTACAATAAGCAAAAAATTGATATAAATGAACCCGCAATTTTAATCAGGATAAATCAAGCTTTTAGATATTCAATGACACCAATGGAATTGTACGACTATACAAGAGGGCATTGGGTATTAAATCCTGAAAATGCACGTAATGCAAAATATGCCTTTTCTATTTATAAAGGAATAATCCAAGAAGTATATGAAGTAGCGGGTTGGTTTAGTGCTGGCACAACCTTTAGTGTTCGAGAAAATAATGAATATGTTAAAAGAGATGCTGGGGACCGAGTTGATAATAGGTTTGAGTTTGTAGGTAATCTGGCTCCACAAAATATTAGAGATAAATATATTTTAAAGTCTGTTGAGCACCTTTTTAAGAACGGTAATTCCAACCCAATTATGTACTTAAATGTTTAGATATAGAGCGAGTAACAATCCAAATAAAATAAAATGAAAGGATAAGTAAATTGAAAAAAGAAATTACAGTTCGGCTAGGGTTGAATCCCGATCTTGATAGCGGATATGGAGATTTAACTCTCAACACACTATTAGATGTACTACAATTCCAAAGAGACAAGTATTTAAATGTTGATCTTAGAATTTCGTTAGATACGGACTCTGAGGAATTGGTTATATATTACGAACAACAAATTACAATGGAAAATGAATAAGTATTTTTAAGTGTAATAAAATTAGTAAAGTTATTGTCTAACTAATTTTTATAATGAATTAAGTTAGCTCTCAGGTGAATAAAGTTTACTAAGTTGTACTGCGACTTCACTGAATTTCACTCTCATGCTAAGTGGCTCTAATATTTCGACATTATCACCAAAAGCCTGCAACCACCATCTAAGTTCAAGTGTACGTAGAACTTTAGCTTCCAAAAGGACTCTACCATCAGCTTGTGGCGTGAGTGTTTGATTTGTTGATAAAGGTGTTTCAGCTAAATGTCCTGCTGTTCTGGCATCGAATAGGACTTTCAGTTGGATTGGCTTATCTTCAAGCTTATAAGAAAACTGTTGATCTTTTTCAATATAGTTTTTAAGTGAGAAGTTTTTTTGAATATTGATATCATCCTCAAGTATCTCAGCATAGTTAAAGCGATGTAAAGAAAATTGCTTTACATCATCATAATTCCATAAGGTACAGATGAGATAAATGATGCCTACACGGCTGACAATACCTAGCGGATGCATAAGGTACTCTTTATCACTTTCTACTCCACGCGGTTGATAACTGGCTTTTATCGGCTTTTCTTCTAATAGTGCTTGATACACTACTCGTTGCACATCAGGATTAATGTCAGGTTTTTGTAATACTGGCCCTCGCTCAATAACGGCAACCTTATCTGGCCATTTTCTAAGCAATGAATCTGACTGCTCATTAAGCACATCGCGTGCACGGTGAAAATAAGGTTGCAATAGTTCAAGTGTAGCTTGTGGTAATAGTGGCTTTAAATAGGACTCTGCCATTTCAAATGCCAACGCAGTCACGGGATCCATCCCAGGTAAGTCTTGAACAGCCGCATCTTCAATCCAGTACCAGTAATTTTTTCTACCTTCAGTGTCATTGCTCAGAGGAAATGAAATAGATAATTTATTGAGATCACGCTGAATAGTTCGAGTATCAACCGTATAGCCTTCACCAAGTAAAATATTTTTTAGATCTGGCACTGTTATCTTGCGAGGGTAGCGAGGGATCCGGGTTAGCATTACCCACTGTCTGTATAGCGTTTCGTCTGAGCGGCTCATAATTATTATTTCAGTAAAAAATAAGAAGGTATCACCACTATACGACAGAATAGGTCTATAAAAAATACTTGCGCGACTTTAATTGTCGCATTGATGGACTATATTGACCTTGCGCTGATTTGAACGACTGCTTGCAGAGCGCATTACAAATACTGCTAAAGTGTCGGAGCTATTACTCCGACTTACCAAAGGAGATAATATGTTTTTGCAAAACTTAATTAAAAAAGAGTTAGCTCTATTCACTATCGATGTGCTTGCTAAGAAATTGGGCTATTCTTCATCAAAAAAGATTCAAGCAAGGATCACTGCCATCCTAGCTAGTCCAACACTAAACCTAGATCAAAGTCATTATGATTTTCATTATAGTACGCCGGAGTTGATTAGAAAGCTGTGCGACATACTGAGCATACCTATTGAGCTTTGCAATGCAATATTGAATGAAACAGAGCTTAAGCTAAGAAAAGAGAGAAGTAGGTTTAAGCCATATATTTTTATAGAGACTAACTTTAAACGAAAAAACGAACCTATATTTGCGTTGGCAGCGCTGCAAGGGCGACGTTATTTGTATATCGATAATAACTTAAACATTCCGTTGAATGTGCAACTTGATTATATTCAGGAATTAATAAGGGACCATTATTTTGAACAAACAGAAATTCCACCGTGGGGGGATATTAATCAATATGCTTATTTTTATGATGAGAAGACTGTTGTTGTTTTCGCCACTTCTGGTGAAATCATAGCGGTTACTTCTGAATATTTTGTTTCAACAGCAACAATGAGTCTATGAAAGGATAGTAATAATTGAATTTAAACGAAAATAATAAACAGCATATTAAATTGATTGAGTTTGTAGGAGTATTACTTGCTATAGCGGCATCATTATATTTATCCATTGAGCAGCAACAGGCTGATTTACAGATAATGTTCACAGTGTTTTTAATCTCATCTGTTATTTTGACAACGACGACCTATATACTAAAAAACTATAATTTCTTATTGATGAGTGTAGTTTACTGACTCATCAATTTAAATGGTGTTATAAACTGATCTGATAAATTAAAAGGAAAATTAATGACTCAACATTACGATATTATCGGTGACATTCACGGCCATGCCGATATTTTAGTCACATTATTAAACAAGTTGGGCTACCAACTAAACGAAGGTGTCTACAGGCACAAGAAGCATAAAGTGATTTTCTTGGGAGACTTTATCGATAGAGGACCTCAACAACGTGAGGTCATTGACATCGTCAAACCTATGATAGAACAGGGCACTGCCTTAAGTGTTATGGGTAATCATGAATTTAATGCGATCTGTTATGCCTCACATGGTGCCAGTGGACAATTACTTAGAAAGCATTCAGAAAAGAATACTAAGCAGCACCAAGCTTTTTTAGATGCCTATCCAGAGGCATCAGAACGTAAACAAATTATTAACTGGTTTAAGACGTTACCCCTTTTTATCGAAACTAATGGCATTCGTGTTATTCATGCTTCGTGGAATGAGCCTTCACGAGAAATACTAAAACCTTTGCTGGATGAAAAACAGTGCTTATTAAGCAATGCATATGATATCTGTAGTCAAAAGGGTAGTGCTCCATACCTTGCAGTTGAAACTATATTAAAAGGCCCTGAAGCAGATTTACCAGAAGGTGTCAGTTTTAAAGATAAAGATGGAAATGTTAGGAAAAATGCTCGAATAAAATGGTGGGCCTCTAAGCACTTAGATAAAAAAGAACGGTTACATCTAGGGGATAACATCACAGATGAACATAACATCTCTGAAACGGAAATCGATACCAGTTATCATTACTCAGATGATCTCCCTCCAGTATTTGTTGGTCACTACTGGCTAAATGATGAAACGCCCATCCCCCTTTCAGAAAACTGTGCTTGCTTGGATTACAGTATCGCAAAAGACGGAAAGTTGGTGGCATACCTGTGGCGGGGTGAGCGTATTTTAAAGGAAAGTAACTTTGATTGGTGTGAAGCATAATGACTGAGCTGCATATCTAATCAACATATCTGGAGTATTAGATGAACACACCTAAATCAGTAAAGTCGCTCGAAGAATTTGGCCGAATACAGCTTTCAAAATCATTCTTTATGCGTGATTTCTTGCACTCGGAAATATCACAAATAGAAAAGATACCAAATATTCCTGATAACCCTGATTTAGCTGTTGAAGCAGGTCAGGCTCTTTGTGAAAATGTACTAGAGCCAATTCAAGATGCCCTTGGTAGGCTCTGTATTAGATCCGCTTACCGTTCCAGTGCCGTTAATGCAAAAGGAGCAGAGAATAGAAACCAGTATAGTTGTTCGTCGAATGAGTCTAATTACGCGGGCCATATATGGGACATGAAAGACTCTGATGGCTATATAGGCGCTACTGCATGCATAGTAGTAACGTCCTTTCTTCCTTACTATGAAAAAACTGGTGACTGGCAAGCTCTTGCTTGGTGGATCCATGATAATGTTCCAGCCTATTCATCTATGTGCTTCTTCCCCAAGCTGGCTGCTTTCAATATTTCTTGGCATCAGAGCCCAATAAAACGGATAGATAGTTATATCACTCCTAGAGGTTGCTTAACTAAACCTGAAATGGCTAACAATAATGGAGACCATCGTGATTTATATCATGGTTATTTTGATAGTTTGAGTCATTCATAGTTGAACATGCATCAAAAATCATTCATTTGGTCAGTTAGATACCTAGGATTTTGACTGATTTGTTATGTGTTTAACGCCTTAAAGTACGAGCTAAAATTAAGTGTTTAGTGTTCTTATGTCGGTTTTCATCACTTTGGATCAGAAAAAGTGAGAGGTTTCGGGCAGAAATTTTCGATAGCCATATTTCGTATTTCATTCGATGGTAATCTAAATACTGTAAATTGATATTAAATTTTAGGAGAAGGTTAGACTATGGACCGTCATGTACAGTACGTATTAGAAGCCCAATTACATTTAATTGAGCAAGATTTAGAAAATTCATTTAAAGGTGAGTTAGATTCATCTAAAACTGAAGCACTTCGATATAAGATGGGGTTTTGTATCCAAAGTATAGAGTGCACAATAAAGCTTTATGAACATTATTTATGCACCCCCCAACATGACCAATTCGTATATGATTTGATTATTTATTTAAATAACATTTTGAAACATCTTAACGATATGGTTAACCAAGAAGCTGGGGAATATAAAAAGTATGACAGCAATGTTTTTGATAAATGTAATGTGGCTAAGATCAAAAGGTTGAGGGTTTTTGCTGATTTATTATCTAAGGAGCTGGCAAGCTCAGATGCAAATAGACGTAACCCTACTGATATAGGGAGCGACAGGGATGCAGTTGAAGATGAGTTGTATAAGCGTTTAGGAATAAGTACTGTATTAAGTAACCCGTTAGAGATGACATGGGATAAAGCTCTACAAGTCTCTGCTGCTGCCGGTAATAGTTTGAAAAATGCTGCCTGATACCAATTTACCTATCCCCGTTACATTATCGTACATCAAAATAGGGCTAGGCTTTACGATACAAGAAGTATTTGCATCGAGGCCTGAAATCATCAGTGTATTACCTGTGAAAATCATATAATACAGTACCACTCCTGAGTTCGGTCTCGACGAACTCAGGAGATATCATTGTTGGCGATGATCAAGTTTAGACTTAATAATCTTCCAGTTTTTGGGTGAATTTTTCCATCCATATTGAGAGAGAAAGTCTTTTTCTGCTTTCAGCTCATCAATAGCACTAACGATAAAAGCAAGACTTAACATCCTTTTATA
>ENA-OSET01001390-OSET01001390.1-sediment-metagenome-genome-assembly--contig:-NODE-1390-length-25192-cov-30.765638_pt1 | contig 25192 bp, 20 predicted proteins | sample MGYA00237882_ERZ534229 | MGnify/ENA primary metagenome ERZ534229 (study PRJEB26408, sample SAMN06266212) | sediment metagenome | isolation source: Hudson Canyon methane seep mesocosm | place... | reverse complement strand
GACTTTGTAGAATTAAGCGCCAGCACCACAAAAACAGTCGCTTGGTTTTAAAAAATGCCCACTATTCAACGCGATAAGCTAGGCTTTCTGGTCAACCTCTCCGATTGGACTGAAGCGTTAGCAACTGAGATGGCGGTGGAGGAAGGTATCGAACTAAGCGAGGCGCATTGGGAAGTCATCCATCTATTAAGGGCTTTTTATGCTGAGTTTGCGTTGTCGCCTGCCATGCGTATTTTAGTGAAGCATGTTCGCAGCCAATTAGGTGAGGAAAAAGGTAATAGCATTTACCTAATGCAGTTATTTCCTGGCAGCCCAGCGAAGTTAGCCAGTAAATTAGCCGGTCTTCCAAAACCTGATAATTGCTTGTAACCAATTTATTAACGATTAAACAAATAGCGACGCCATGACCCACGACAACATAAAGCTTTCCGTTCCTGAACATCCGTTCGCCCCTTATGTTCGCATTTTAGGCAAAGGAAAAAAGGGCAGCCGCTCGTTTACCGAGCAAGAAGCTTTTGAAGCGATGCAGATGATTCTTGAAGGCAAGGTTGAGGCACTGCAACTGGGTGCTTTTCTTATGCTTTTACGTGTAAAGGAAGAGTCACCCGAGGAGCTAAGTGGTTTCGTAAAAGCCGTTCAAGCTTGTTCGAAAGCGCCTGAAAACCTCAAGGCCGATTTAGATTGGTCGTCATATGCAGGTAAACGCCGACATTTGCCCTGGTTTATTTTTTCCGCTTTATTGGTCGCTCAAGCAGGCTATCGAGTGTTTATGCATGGCGCCAGCGGCCATACCACAAACAGAATTTATACCGAAACGGTTGCAACTAAACTTGGCCTTCCGGTCTGTGAGAATTGGCAAGAGGTGACGCAGGCATTGGATAATATGAACTTTTGTTATGTGCCTTTGCATGTTATCTCGCCACGCTTAGAAGAAATGATCAACATGCGCAATATACTGGGCTTACGCTCCCCTGTGCATTCCTTATCACGTTTGATTAATCCACTTGCCGCGCCAGCCGTTATCCAAGGTATTTTTCATCCACCCTACGCGCATTCCCATCAACAGGCTGGGCAACTTTTGGGGTACTCATCTCTCACTGTACTAAAAGGCGAAGGGGGCGAAATTGAACGTAACCCGGATAATGCGCTAACGTGTTACAAGTTAAATGATGGTCTTCTCAGCGAAGAAATATGGCCCGCACTGTTTGAGCGACGTCATGTCAAACCCAAAGAGCTGTCATTAGAAAATCTTATCGATGTTTGGCGTGGTGGGCTCGCGGACGAATACGCTGAGGCCGCTATTGTTAGTACAGCGGCAATTGCCTTAAAAACAATACAGCCCCAGCTTAATCAAGGTGCAGCATTAGCAGAGGCTACTAGGCTCTGGCAAGCGCGCGATACCGCGCGATTTTAGCGCGGGTTCGACGGCTTTACTTATAATAGGCGTTATCTGTGACGGTATGGTCAGTTGAATCTTTGACACCGGTGAGCTCTGGAATCACCTCTAACAGCCGTTTCTCAACACCATCTTTGAGCGTAATCGACACCGCGCTGCAACCCTGGCAACCGCCCCCAAAACGCAGCACCGCAACGTTTTCTTCGGTCAGCTCGACCAGCGATACTTCTCCGCCATGCGACGCTAACCCGGGGTTTATATCCGTTACCAGCATATAATTGACGCGCTCTTCTAGACTCGAATCTTCATCGACGCGCGGCATTTTTGCATTTGGTGCTTTGATAGTTAACTGACCGCCCATTTTCTCTTCGGCATAGTCAACAAATGCTTCTTCCAAAAAAGGTATACTTTTGGTTTCGATGTAAAGCTTAAAGCCATCCAGCTCGACAATGGTATCATCGTCTACAATGTCTTCAGATTTGCAGTAAGCTAAACACGTTTCCGCCATTTTAGTACCTGGCTGTGTCACAAACATGCGCACACCCATACCAGAATCTTCTTGGTTCTCAATTAACTGACCGAGATACCCCTGCGCCGACTCAGAAACAATAACCATTTACGAATACCACCTGAATAATCATATTCCACTAAATTAGCGGGCATTCTATTCCTTTTAGCGCAGAGGATAAAGACCTAGTAAAACAGTCATGTATAATCTATATCAAAATATTTCAATATAGTTTTAATTGCGCTATGATGCCACCGTTATAAAGACTGCTAAGTTAACAACGTAAAACGTATGATTGCAGCAAGCCTACACGCATAGTAGTTAAAATCACCTGTTCGGAATGAAGTATGACCAAACCGCAAAATCGTACCGCCCTACTCCACAAAGCTATTGAAGAACGCATTCTCATTCTTGATGGTGCCATGGGCACCATGATCCAACTCCTGGGCTTTGAAGAGGCAGATTACCGAGGCGAACGCTTTGCAGACTTTCACCGAGAAATAAAAGGCAACAACGATTTACTATGCCTAACGCAAGCAGATGCGATTGCTAAAATTCATAGCGCCTATCTAGATGCTGGCGCAGATATTATTGAAACAAACACATTTAACTCGACAAAAGTCTCGCAAGCAGACTACGACATGGAAGAGTTAGTTTACGAGCTAAATTTTGAAGCGGCGCGCATCGCTCGAGTCGAAGCCGATAAGAAAACAGCGGAAACGCCCGACAGACCCCGTTTTGTCGCAGGTGCGGTCGGGCCAACATCACGCACCGCTTCGATAAGCCCAGACGTAAACAACCCAGGCTATAGAAACGTCACCTTCGAAGAACTTTTCGACAACTACTATCAAGCCGTTCAAGCCCTCACCGAGGGTGGCTCAGACATCATTCTTATTGAAACTGTCTTCGATACCTTAAATGCAAAGGCGGCTATATACGCAACAGAGCAATATTTTATCGACAGCGGTAATACGTTGCCTATCATGATTTCCGGCACCATTACCGATGCCTCCGGACGCACACTTTCTGGCCAAACCGCTGAAGCATTTCTCATTTCAGTTAAAAACTGTAAGCCGCTTAGCGTCGGATTTAACTGTGCCTTGGGGGCTGATGCGCTGCGCCCGTATGTAGCCGAGCTATCAAATAAAGGTGAATGTTATATCAGCGCGCATCCGAACGCAGGCTTACCCAACGAATTCGGTGAGTATGATCAAACACCGGCTGAAATGGCTGAAATTGTGCAAACGTTTGCTGAGGGAGGTTATGTCAATATTATTGGCGGTTGCTGTGGCTCAACACCCGAGCATATTGAGGCCATCGCCGATGTTGTAAGTAAGCACCCTGCTCGTAAGATTCCTACCGTACCAAATAAAGTTCGTCTCTCAGGGCTTGAGGCCTTTGTTGCGGATGAAAACACACTCTTTATAAACGTAGGTGAACGTACCAATGTCACCGGCTCACGTCGTTTTCTGCGACTGATTAAAGAAGAGAAATTTGAAGAAGCCTTAGATGTCGCTCGTGATCAAGTTGAAAACGGCGCTCAAATTATCGATATCAACATGGATGAAGGCATGTTGGAATCGAAAGAGGTGATGCAAAACTTCTTGAATTTAATTGCATCTGAGCCAGATATTGCGCGCGTTCCGATAATGGTAGATTCCTCTAAGTGGGAAGTGATCGAGGCTGGCCTGCGTAACATTCAAGGCAAAGCCATTGTTAATTCAATTAGCTTGAAAGAAGGCGAAGACGCATTTGTGGCGCACGCTAACGCATGTTTACGTTACGGCGCAGCCGTTGTGGTGATGGCGTTCGATGAAACCGGTCAGGCTGATACCTTCGCGCGCAAAACTGAAATCTGTAAACGCTCCTACGATATTTTGATTGCCCTAGGCATGCCACCAGAAGATATTATTTTCGACCCCAATATTTTTGCCGTCGCTACCGGTATTGATGAGCACAACAATTATGCCGTAGATTTTATCGAAGCAACCCGTTGGATAAAACAAAATCTGCCGCATGCCAGCATTTCAGGCGGCGTGAGTAATGTATCGTTTTCGTTCCGCGGCAACGACCATGTGCGTGAAGCGATTCACTCGGTGTTTTTATACCATGCTATTCAAGCTGGTATGAATATGGGGATTGTAAACCCAGGTCAGTTGGTTATTTACGATGAAATTGAACCAGAGCTCAAAGAACGAGTTGAAGACGTCGTTCTAAATCGCCGGCCTGATGCAACTGATCGCTTACTCGAAATTGCAGACAACTACCAAGGTGTTGCAGGCGAGAAACCGGTTGAAAACGAAGCATGGCGCGAGCTACCCGTTACCAAACGGCTCGAACATGCGTTAGTGAAAGGTATTACCAGCCACATTGTTGAAGACACCGAAGCGGCGCGCGTAGAAGCTGACCGTCCTATTGAGGTAATTGAAGGGCCCTTAATGGCCGGCATGAATGTGGTCGGCGATTTATTTGGCGCCGGTAAGATGTTTTTACCTCAAGTGGTGAAAAGCGCCCGTGTCATGAAACAAGGCGTCGCCCACTTAATACCGTATATCGAAGCAGAAAAAGGCGCTAAGCAAACAAGCAAAGGCAAAATTCTCATGGCGACCGCAAAAGGCGACGTACATGATATTGGGAAAAACATTGTTGGCGTGGTGTTGCAATGCAATAACTATGAGGTCATCGACTTAGGCGTAATGGTGCCTGCCGAGAAGATCTTAGCCGCGGCCAAAGAGCACAATGTTGACGTTATCGGCGTAAGCGGTTTAATTACGCCCTCTCTCGACGAGATGGTGCATGTGGCGAAAGAAATGCAACGTGAAGGGTTTAACATTCCACTCATGATTGGCGGAGCGACGACCTCAAAAGCGCACACAGCGGTTAAAATCGAACCACAATATGAAAACGGGTTAGCGGTTTATGTGACCGATGCGTCACGGAGTGTAAGCGTAGCAACCTCGCTAATCAGCGAAGGCTTGCGTGAAGGATTTGAAAAAAACGTACGCGAAGAATACGAAGTGGTGCGCGAACGCCGCAAAAATCGCGTTAGTCAGAAGTCACTACTAACTTATGAAAAAGCCTGCGCGAACAAGCTGTCACTTAATTGGGATAATTATGACGCACCCAAGCCAAGCTTTACGGGTTTAAAGGTGTTTGATGATTTCCCGCTGGAAGAGCTGGTTGATTACATCGACTGGACACCGTTCTTTATTTCTTGGGATCTCGTTGGGAAGTATCCAAAAATCCTAAACGATGAGATAGTCGGCGAAGCAGCGACCAGTCTTTTTAATGATGCACAAGCAATGCTCAAGACGATGCTGGCCGATAAACGTATCAAAGCAAAAGGTGTAATCGGTTTTTGGCCGGCCGCCAGCGTTGAAGATGACACTGTGATTGTCTTTGAAGATGAGACGCGCACAACTGAGTTAACCCGCGTTCACCATATTCGACAGCAAACAGAAGTGGCAGGTAAACCCAACCTTTCTCTCGCCGATTTCGTGGCCCCCATTGAGAGCGACGTAAAAGACTATATCGGCGGCTTTGCCGTCACTGCAGGCTTGGGCGCTGAAGCGCTAGCAGCCGATTACGAGGCACAGCATGACGATTACAGTGCCATTATGGTGAAAGCACTTGCTGACCGCTGCGCAGAGGCATTCGCCGAATGTATGCATGAGCGCGTGCGCAAAGAGCATTGGGGCTATGCGAACGACGAACAACTCGACAATACTGCGCTGATTAAAGAAAAATACCAAGGGATACGACCTGCGCCAGGTTACCCAGCTTGTCCAGACCATACCGAAAAAGCGGCGCTATTCAAGTTACTGAATGCTGAGGAAAACGCAGACATGCACTTGACGGAGCACTTCGCGATGACGCCTGCCGCTTCCGTCTCTGGGTTCTACTTTTCTCATCCAGAATCAAAATATTTTAATGTGGGTAAAATTACGCGCGACCACGTCGATGCCTATGCGAAACGCAAATTGATGAGCATTAACGAGGTAGAGCGCTGGTTATCACCGGTTTTAAATTATGACCGATAAGTTTTATCGATAAGATTGATAGAAAGTTACCTATCCATCTGTTTAACCGTTGACCAAAAACTGCTAATATCGCGCCCCAAATTTAGTGGAAAGCCTCATAGAAGGTATCCGAAATAACTCCTGAGACCCTATATGTATAAGTACGACGGTATCGACACGCAAATTATTCAAGAGCGTGTGACACAATTTCGTAAGCAGACGCAACGCTATTTCGATGGCACGCTCGCCGCAGACGATTATCTGCCTTTGCGCCTACAAAATGGTTTATATGTTCAGCGCCATGCCCCCATGCTTCGTGTTGCGATTCCATACGGCATGATAAACAGTCAGCAAGTTCGCAAACTCGCTGACGTGTCACGCAAGTATGATAAGGGTTACGCGCATTTTACGACACGCCAGAATGTACAATTCAATTGGCCCGAAATAGGCGATGTGCCAGACATTCTAGCCGATCTTTCTGAAGTAGAAATGCACGCAGTCCAAACGAGTGGTAATTGCATTCGCAACACCACGACCGACCAATTCGCTGGCGTGATTAATAACGAAATAGTTGACCCGCGCCCTTACTGCGAAATCATTCGTCAGTGGTCTACCTTTCACCCAGAGTTTGCTTATCTACCGCGAAAGTTCAAGATTGCTGTAAATGCCTGCCCTGATGAAGATCGCGCTGCAATTTTGGTTCATGACATCGGTTTAGAAATCTTAAAAAATGACGCAGGCGAACTCGGCTTTAAGGTGTTCGTAGGTGGCGGTTTGGGCCGAACGCCCATTATTGGGTCTGAAATTCGTTCTTTTTTACCCGAACAAGATCTTCTGACTTACCTTGAAGCCATACTTCGGGTTTATAACCGTCATGGTCGCCGTGATAACAAATATAAAGCCCGAATCAAGATCTTGGTCAAAGCAAACACTCCAGAAAAGTTTGCCTCGATGGTTGAAGACGAATGGCAACATTTAAAAAACAGTGACACCAAGCTAACCGCCGAAGAGATCGCACGCGTGAAAGGGTTTTTCCTCGAACCTGCTTATGACGAGTTAACAAATAATCCTGCGAGTTATATACAGGCAAAAGAGGGTTCAACGGCCTTTTCAAATTGGATCAAACGCAATACGCACGCGCACAAAAAAGATGGATACCGTATCGTCACGCTGACCTTGAAAAAAACAGGTATCCCACCCGGTGATGTGACGGATAAGCAGTTGGAAATTATCGCCGATCTTGCAGACCAGTATAGTTTTGGTGAACTGCGTGTGACGCATGATCAAAACCTTGTCCTTTCGGATGTTCGTCAAGATCAACTCTTCGAGGTATGGGAAAAAGCACGCTCAGCAGGATTTGCAACGCCGAATCTGGGTATGCTGAGTGATATTATATGCTGCCCTGGCGGTGACTTCTGTGCCCTAGCGAATGCTAAGTCTATTCCGATTGCAGACGCGATTCAGAGTAAGTTTGATGACTTAGATTACCTATATGACTTGGGCGAAATTGACCTAAACATATCTGGATGTATGAACGCATGCGGTCATCATCATGTTGGTAACATTGGTATTTTGGGTGTAGACAAACGTGGCCAAGAGTTTTACCAAGTATCACTTGGGGGCGACTCTGGCAAACAGGCTTCCGTGGGTAAAATCCTTGGTCCCTCTTTCGCTCAAGAAAGCATGCCGGAGGTGATCGAAAAAATCCTTGACGTGTTTGTTGCAAACCGTACTGACGAAGAACTTTTTATCGATACTTTCAAACGTATCGGTATGGCCCCATTTAAGGAGCGTGTTTATGCAAAAGCTGATTAAAAATGGGCTGATTCAAACGTCTGAAGAGGACGTTCTAGATAAAGCCTTCGATGGTTCGCTTCCCAGCAACTCAGCGCTAGTGCCGTTGAGTTATTTCCTGGTACATACCGATGCCGTGCTTGCGCAGAGCAACTTGGGCGTGTGGATAGACAGTGATGAGACCCCAGAGGACTTAGCGCCCTATGCTGATAAGTTGACGCTAATCGCCATTAATTTCCCAAAGTTTGCAGATGGTCGCGGATATTCGTTTGCGCGTATTCTGAGAGAACGTTTCGGTTTTACTGGCGAGCTACGTGCAATTGGTGACGTCTTGCATGATCAGCTGTTCTATCTTAAGCGTTGTGGCTTTGATGCCTTTGCTATTCGTGAAGATAAAGATGCAACCGCTGCACTAGAAGGCTTAGGTGATTTTAGTGAAAATTATCAAGCGGATGTCTTACAAACCAGTCCGTTGTTCCGTCGACGTAAAAGCTTAGCTTAGAAGAAAAAACCGCCTAATGGCGGTTTTTTAGTTTTTCTCCAACAACACTCACGTCAGCAATAATTAACAGGCTATTCCCGGCTGCTAAATTAACTCAAAACGCCTTCACCACGGCTTAACACATCCGATAAGACTTGCAGCTCCTTTGCATACGGTTTTGAGGCCTTCATCGCATCGCGATAAATTGGCTGCCGTACTTGCGCAACACTGGCTGTGCGCACGGCGCGTTTGTTTTTGTGGAACATTAAACAATCCGTTTCCATGTCTAGGCCGCAATGCTTGAGCAAGCGCTCTATCTCAGTTTCCGAATCATTCACCATCGCCTCGTAATTTGCTTCATAAATACGCCCGGGCAACTGTGTCTTCCAAAACGTCATCAACTGCTGGTATAGGTTGTAATATTTGCCTAGTTCATCCAATTGATTCGTGTAAGCGTGGCTACCACTGAAGTTTTGTTTGTAAATAGAGAAGCATGTTTCCAGTGGATCCCGCGTACAGTGGATCACTTTGGCATTGGGTAACGCGCTGGCGATATAGCCTAACAACATAAAGTTATAGGGCATTTTATCGGTAAAAATAGGCAGTAACGTATCACCGCGTTGCGTCTGCATGGTGCGTACCGCTGAAAGATAGCCCTTAACCGCTGTGATGCAGCTTTCCGCGCGCGTTGAAGCAGATCCACTCCCCAACACCGTATCACCATATTGCTCGAACTGCGTACGCATCATCTGCAATTCACCTTCAGCTTGCACCTGTGAATGTGAACCAAGAATTTGTTCAATCAATGTGGTTCCAGAACGCGGCATACCAAGTATAAAAATCGGCGCTTCATCCTGAATAGAAATGGGTTCAATATGTTTGACGAAGCTGGCCGTAAAGCCAGTCCGTAGATTGCTAAATTGCTGCTTCGTTTGTTCGTGTGAGTAGGTGTAGTTGGCGCGATTTAAATCATTACCCTGCTTTAGATACACGAAGCTTTCGGTACTTTTACCTCGCTTTTCGTAATACATACTTAGCACATAGGCTATGTTCATGCGCGCGGCAGGTTCCAACCCACCCGCTAAAAGGCGTTGCTCATATTGTGGGACAATCTGCTCTAGCACAACGTCTTTTTTACCTTTACCGTGGATGATCAAATTTCTGATCACACCAATCTGACCAGGATTTATTTGCACGGCTTTGGTAAACGCTTTATAGGCTTTATCACCCTCACCTAGTCGGCTGAGCGCCATCCCTTTATAGTTATAGGCGGCCGCGTTTTGTGGATTATGCTTTAACAGCTGTTTGGTAAGTTCTAATGCCTCATGCTCCTTGTGATTCGCAATTAAGACACCCGCTAACTGCTCAACCAATTTCACCTCGCTCGGCTTCAGCTCTAAAAGTAAACGAAGCCATTTTTCGGCGTAAGCATTTTCACCTAATTGACTCGCTACATTGACTGCCTGATTTAATAACTCGGGGTCGTTTGGTATCGCGTTAATGGCAACAGAGAAAAGTGGCAGTGCCTCGCGCGCACGCCGTGTGCGAATTAAAATAAGGGCTAAACGTGCACAAACCACCGCATTTTCAGCTTGTTGCGATAGAATTTCACGGTAACGTATTTCGGCTTCGTCTAATTTACCTGATTGATGTAATTTGCTGGCTTCGTCGAACAGCGCTTGCATGAAGGGGCCTTAACAAAATGTCTAGAAATAGAAAGTGGACGTTAGCATATTCGTGCACGCCAAAACGCTAAATATTACGCATTACAAAGTATTCTGCGCGATTAAACAAATAAGCTGTACGCTCTAGGTTTTTCTAAGCTTTTTATACTCGCTCGTAAATTTAGCTCAAAGCGCTCCAAGCTCTGAATGCTCGCTGCATCAACTTCACGCTTCAAGTCATCCAGTAGCGGTAACCATGTTTTTAAGAAGGGTTGAAAGGCCTCTAGGAAGTCAAGTAAATCGACTGGGCATTCATGGGCGTCAGCGTTAAAACCTTGCACACCGGTTTCATTAACAAAAATATCGAGTTTCCGAATTTTTTCGCGTAACTGACTGACATAGATGAGGCTATCTTGCGTGAGCACTTCAGCACTAAAATGCAGCGCCGCATTATGTAAGTGAGTCAATGCGTGAATCTGCGTTTTATAACGCTGGCTGTTACGCTCAGAACTACGTAATGCCCCCATTGCGACACAAGACGTATTGATTAAGTCATAAAAGGCGCCGTTTACTTGTTTAAAATATAAAACACTGGCCACTTTCAAATAAGGCAGGCAATTATCGAGTGATGAATAGCCCGAGCATATGGCCATCTGATCACACAACTGATTAGCGACAATCAATATTTGTTGCGTTACCGTTAATTGTGATTCATTTACCCCCTTAGGATACCCACTCCCGTCTTCGCAAGCATGATGAGTTAGAATCATATTAGAAATTTGGGTTTCTTCGGTAAAAACATGTTCAAAGTAACTCACACTAACAAATGCTTGACTGCCTTGATCCACAGAGGTCGGCTCTGCCTCGTTTACTGCTGAGCCTGCTGGTGTTCGACTCGCGCCGCCGTCAATAGACAATACCGAGTGTTTTAAATAATTCTGAATGTTGACACCCTGCAAGTAGTTGCCAATATCTTGCGAGAGCCCCGCAATGAAAAGCTGTCTGCACGTATGCTCTTCATAGCCAAGCTTTCGCGCCACAATGTAGCTTATCCATGCGCAGAATAATCCGCGTTCAAAATCCATTTGAGATTGGGTATGTAGATCTGTTAAAGCGTGCATCAGATCAGGGTAGGCTTCTAATTCTTGCGCATGACAAGCTAGCTCACGCCAAGCACAAAAGTGCTCATTTATGCGTGACAGTGGCTCATGAAACATCACGAGCGTGCGGATCGCCTCCATCAACCCCGCACTACTTATTGAAAGCGTCTTAATCGACCCTTTGTTTATGCTCATTACTGCACTCCTAATACTGCTGAAGTGAGACCGGCCACTCCTATAAATTAGGCATACAAATCCTCGATCTCTACTTTAAAGATAGGAAACAAATAAGGGTTCTTCAAAGAAGTAATTATGAACTTATGTAACGAATCCGATCCCGCTATTTTTGTGCTATACGGATCAATAACTTAGGTTTAAAAACTCGAAAATAAGTAATCAGGAGATCTGAAATATTATTTAATAAAGTAAGCCACTGCTCATTTAGCGTCGAGCAACAATTACTCGATCGCGATATTATTGGGGTCAAAGTCTAATTCCGAACCACTGCTTGAAATCGGCATTTTTTCCGGTTTTCGGTTATTCACAATGGGCTTTATAGCCAGTGACCGGTCAATACTGGTGTCTGCGTTCGTCTCTACTAGAGGCGGTTGCGTGAGGGGGGGGGCAATGACAGCCACACGCTTCAATTTGGATTGCGCGAGCTCACCTTCTGCTCGAAGATCCTCACTTTCTTGAAGCGATTTCACTAGCGCATTTGTTTTCTGGCTAAGCTGTGATTTCAGTCGTTTTACGGCTTCATTTTGCTCATCTAGATTCGTGACCGTAAATTCTAACTCGGTCTGCGTTTCTTTATGGCGCTTCAGAAGCGCTTGATAGGCATTTTTGCGTTGTTCCAATTGTGTTACCTGCGCCGTTAAATCAGCCTGATTTTGCTGCACTAACGCTGCCAACTCTTTATTGCTTTGCTCGGTGCTTGAAATCAATTTAGCTTGTAACTCTTTTTCATCTTGCAAAAAGCTAAGCTTGGCTTTTTGGGCGGCAATCAGTTTATTCGTTAAAACAAGCTCTGTCGTCGATTCGCCCTGTGCTTGCGCTAAATCATGATGTTTCGCTTTCACCGCTTGCAGTGCTTCTTCTAGCGAGCGTAATTCAGTCACGCTTTTTAACTTATCATCATTAAGCTTAATCACTTCCTGCTTTGATTTAACCAACACTTGCTCGGTTATGAATAAATCTAGTTTATTGTCTTGAAGCTCGATGTATAAAAAAACTGCGCTCGCCGCCGCGCAGAATAACAAAACAAAAAGTAGCGGCGCCGCGATGCTTAATACTCGATTACGCGCCTGTAAATGCTGCATCCATTGTTTGGCATACTCGGTGGTCGCGCCCGTATCTGAAAGCGTTGAGCTGCTCTCCTGTGTCATCTTGATAAAAACCTCATTAGAGACCCTTGTGATGCCTATCTTTCGCACGAAAAAAACGCCAAAATAGACCTTTAAACGTAAGATTAGCACGCATATTAATTTGCGATACCCCGATTACCTGACGAAGTTGCAATGAACGACCTATATACAAATATCGCACACTCAAATTTTGGCCAGAACCTATTCAAAGCCCTCAATCTTCCAACGCCACCAAAACTGAAGCGTTCGCCAGATGAAGTACTCCCACATGCACGAGGCCGTATTCTTATCGCCGGTGCAAAAAATGCGAAAGTACTCAAACACTTGCTTAATTATCTTGCCAAACAGAAGGTGAGCTTAAACACTCCCTTATGGGATGATGAGCAGATCTCTTTATTCGCGAGCCACAATACGCAAGCGCACATCGACACATTTGGCTTATCGACAAGCTCTAATCATAAATTCAAAGGCTTAATATTTGATGCGACAGGCATCAAAAAAATTGCAGAGCTTAAAGCGGTTTACAGTTTTTTTCATCAAGCCTTGAATCACCTAAAAACAGGTGGGCATGTGATCATCATAGGCCTTGAAGTACAAACAGAGCTGGGCGCCGAACAATACGCATGCTTGCAGGCACTTGAGGGTTTTACAAAATCGCTAGCAAAAGAGGTAGGCGCAAAAGGTGCCAATGCGAACCTAATTCGTGTGCAGCCAGGTTCTGAACGTCAACTCGACGCCACGCTAGCGTTTTTTTTATCGCGTAAATCGTCTTACGTGACAGGTCAAAGCGTCTCGCTTGAAAAATCTCGCTTGGCGAGCAAAATAAGCTGGCATAAACCTTTAGCAGGTAAAACGGCCCTAGTCACCGGCGCCGCATTTGGTATCGGCGAAGAAACCGCCCGAATACTAGCAAGAGATGGGGCCGCCGTAGTGTGTCTAGATATTCCGGCTAACCAAGCGAAACTAAATCAACTCGCGTCAAGCCTGGGCGGTCATGCATTATGCATAGACCTGAGTGAAAAAGATGCCGCAGAACAGGTGTTGGTTGCGGTCACCTCGCAACTTGGGGTTGTGGATATTGTTATTCATAATGCGGGGATCACACGAGACAAAACGCTCCGTAAAATGCCAGATAATTTCTGGGAGCAAGTACTCGATATTAATTTAGATAAAATAACGCAAATTAATGAGGTGCTTCTCAATGCTAAAGCGATTGCGAGCAAAGGTCGTATCGTCGGTGTAAGCTCAATCTCGGGCATTGCAGGTAATTTTGGTCAAACAAACTATGCGGCATCCAAAGCAGGTTTAGCCGGCTATACCGCCGCATTAGCAGCCACATTGGAGAACGGCATAACAATAAATGCGGTCGCACCAGGCTTTATTGAAACCCGCATGACCAACAAAGTGCCGTTTATGACACGCGAGATAGGGCGGCGAACTAACAGTTTTTCTCAAGGAGGTCTCCCCTTGGACGTAGCTGAGGTGATTAGCTTTTTTTGCCACCCCGGCGCACAGGCCCTGAACGGCAATGTACTGCGTGTTTGCGGGCAAAGCCTTCTAGGTCGTTAATTCACGGGTTGATTGGCAGCACATCTAAAATTGTGAGTGGGTCAACACGCTCACCTTTCCAGTTCATGCGCCAATCTAAATGCGGCCCTGTGGAACGGCCACCACTGCCTACTTCAGCGATTTTTTGTCCTTTTTGGACCGTGTCGCCAACCGCTACCAACAGTTTACTTAAATGCAGAAAACTGGAACTTAAACGGTGGCCGTGATCAAGGATTAAGGTGCCACCAGAATAATACATATCTTTGTGAGCAAGCGTAACAATGCCTCCCGCGGGTGCCGTAACCGACGTGCCAGTTGGCGCGGCGTAGTCGATACCATAATGCGGCCTTTTAGGTACACCGTTATATACACGCTGACTGCCGTAGACCCCTGTAATACGCGCGTCTTTTATTGGTAGCTCGAAGCGTTCGTTAAAATAAAGCGCTTCAAAATACTGTTTGCGCGCCGCTTTTACTTGCCCAGTTTCTTGTTTAATTCTGGCCAATCTATCGGGGTTTGGTGTCACACGTGATTGAGGCACCCCTTCGATTCGCTGGATATTGTACTGCCGCGTTTTAACCGTCAGCGCTAGCGTTCCTTTTTCACCATTTATGTATTGCCAACGCAATTGTTGCTTGGATTTTGCATCACGGCCAAAACCGATCACAAACCAACCCTCTTTGCTCACCGCGATCTCGCGATCGTTTAACCAAAGCATTGATCCCGTCTCTGTTTTACCGCGTACAATACTACCCTGCGTAAACTCACCATATAAACTGGGCGCACTTTCATTCGAATGAAGAGTGCCGGTATAAAAAACCAAACTAATGAGCAAAACGATTATGTGAGGCATAAATTTTTCACCAACTGTGAGCAAAGAATATAATCATAGATTATCTTTTAGATTCATATAATAGGCTGAATCAGAGTAATCTATAGACAAATAAGCACTACCCTGAGGTTACGATATGGCAAACATAGAAAACAGTCAGCAGGCACTTTTTGAGCCCAGTAAATCGCAATTTCACCTAGATCCCGGCACGTTTACTTTTCATCCAGACTTTCTTGGCGCACAACTAGCATCGCACTTATTCGAGACACTGAGTGATCAATTACAGTGGGAACAATCGACTATCCGAATGTTTGGTAAAACAATCCAAATCCCTCGGCTACAAGTTTGGATGGGTGACAAAGAGGCGCATTACCGTTACTCAGGTAGTGATTTCGAACCGGCGCCTTGGCATGAGCAAATTTATCAATTGAAAACAAAAATCAGTGCACGCACTGGGCATGTTTTTAACTCAGTGCTTTGTAACCTTTATCGAGACGAAAATGATAGCGTTGCCTGGCATGCAGACGATGAACCCGAACTGGGTCCAACGCCTGTTATTGCCTCATATAGTCTAGGCGCTTCGCGTCCGTTTGAATTACAACTCAAAGATAAGGAGGGCCGACTTCGGCGAAAACCCGTCAAAATAGACTTACCGCATGATAGTTTACTGGTGATGCATGAAGGTATACAGACCGATTGGCAACACCGCATCGCGAAACTTAAACGACCGACGGCACCTCGAATCAATTTAACGTTCAGGCATATCCTAAGCAACAAAAGGGGCTAGCCTAGGGGCAACTCGCCTAAATGCTAACTTTCTTTTTTTACCGTTTCTTCTGGCCCCGAGTCTTCGCCACGTAAGCGTTCAAATTTAGCCAGAATTTCCCCAAACAACGAATGGTGAGGATAATTACCTGCTCTATCTTTTCGCCCAGGATGCTCGCCAATTAACAGCTCTAAAGCTTGATCTGCTGTTTCGACCGTATAGATGTGAAAAGTTTTTTTGGAGACCGCATCACGAACTTTAGGATTCAACATCAAGTTAACGCGGTTCGTTGCTGGCAAAATAACCGCTTGCTCGCCGGTTAATCCTAAAATTTCACAGGCATCAAAAAAACCTTCAATCTTCTCATTGACCCCACCCACCGGCTGCACCTGACCAAACTGATTCACAGAACCTGTCACAGCAAACTGTTGTTTTATGGGCCGATCACCTAAAGAAGAGATTAATGCGCAGAGTTCAGCAAGGGAGGCACTGTCGCCATCTACCTCACCGTATGACTGCTCAAAAGCAATACTTGCCGATAATGGCATGGCCTTGTACTTCGCAAATAACGTAGATAAATAGGATGATAAAATCATCACGCCTTTTGTGTGAATATTGCCGCCCAAACGCGCATTATGTTCGATATCAATAATGTCACCATCACCAAAGTAACAGTTTGCCGTCACGCGATTAGGCATACCAAACTCTACCCCACCCGTGCTTAGCACCGATAAAGCATTTATCTGCCCGACAACGGAATCGGCAACGCTTAGAAGCGTTGAGCCATTGCGCAAAGAATTAAACATTTGATCTTTAATACGTCCATTTCGATGCTGATCACTTTCTAAAGCACGCTCAACATGCGAATGACGAATCATATTAGAGCCTTGCTCCTGTGCCCAGAAATTCGATTCTCGAAGCAAATTAGCAATATCAGACGCATGCAAAGATAGCTTCGTCTGATCTTCGGCCTGACGCGAACTGTACTCAATAATGCGCGCAATCGCTTTTCTATCGCAATGTAAAAAACCTTTATCGTGAACGAGACTCGAAATAAACTGTGCATATTGCGTTTGGGATGCTTCAGTGCGCGGCATTTCATTTTCGAAATCTGCAATAACTTTGAAGAGCTCCAAAAACTCTGGATCGTAATGCTGCAGCAATAAATAGGTTTGCCGATCACCGAAAAGGATGAGCTTAACACGCAGCGGAATAGCCTGAGGCTCTAGCGATATGGTGCCACTGAGGGTCACCTCTTTCTCGAGTGAATTGATTTGTAATTCACCGGCACGAATCGCGCGTTTCAAGCCATCCCAGACGAAAGGCTGCTCAAGCACTTTCGCCGCGTCTAATAGCAAATACCCGCCATTTGCTCTATGCATACTTCCGGGACGGATGAGCGAGAAATCGGTAAATACCGTGCCTTTATACGTTACACTCTCAACGTAACCAAACAAATTATGATAATTTGGATTTTCCTCCACAATGATAGGTGGTCGATTATTGTTATGATGCACTAATACGTTAATTTGATAACGTCTGGGTAACTTTTTATCGAGGGTCGCATCTGCTAATGCACCCTGCTCTTCGCGCTCTTCTAAGAAAATATCAAGATTTAAGATAATATCTTGTTGCAACAATTCTAGATAATCTACGACACCTTTGAAGGCTTTGTACTTATCGACTAAGCTATCAATCAAATGCTTTGATACTGCTAATACGACCTCTTCATTAAGCGCTTGTTGTTTGTCGACAAACTCCTGCTCCCAAACAGCCAATTGACGTATAACGCCGCGCAATTTTACTTCGAGCTTCGAAATAATCTCGTCAAATTTATCTTGTTCAGTTTGTGTCAACGTATCGAACGACTCGGCGGTATGCGCTTCGGCACCGTTCATGGCGGTTAAACGATAACCACCTGGCGTCATAATGGTGAGCATTACTTTTTTACGCTTTGCTTGCGCGGCAAGCTTTTCTAATGCCTCTTCCTGGATCACGGCATAATCGTTTTTCAATTTCTCCGCACGTTCAAAATAACTATCGTTATCAAACGCTTGAGGTATCGCTTTCATCAAACGCTGCATGAGTTTTTCTATGTCACGCTTTAGGGGTAAACCGGTTCCGACAGGCAAATGCAGAACATGAGGCGATCGTGGTTCTTCAAAATTAGCGATATAACACCAGTCATAGATTTCGGGATCGTCTTTAATTTTTTTACTTAGGTAACGGAGCATCATCGTTCGCTTTCCTAAGCCGTTCCGCCCGATTGCATATACGTTGTAACCACTACCCGGCATTGCCATCGCAAAACGCACGGCTTCTTGTGCACGTGTCTGGCCAATGATGTCGTCTAGCGGCGGTAATTGTTTTGTGGAGTTTTTCGGGATGACGCGAGATTTGCAATCTTGATACACATCTGAGGCGGCGAGTTTCTTCACTGGGAATCCTTAAAAAAAGCAAGCTAGGAGCGATCTTAGCATACACCGATGCCACATATAGCTGGCAAGTGCTTTTACAAAATTACGCATCGACTAATAAAGTCTTGGCAACTTCCGCCGATATAATGAACAATGTGGTTAAATAATGACCTATAAACTAAGCGGTAAAGATTGTGTTTATCATACCTCCAAATCAAGTTCAGGCTCCGTTGAAGTCAAAACGAAGCGTAAGCACTGAGAAAATTGGCGATAAGCCAAGAGAAGAGACCAGTTTAGAGCGTCGTCGAAGGGATCGGCGTAAAGAGAGACGCGCCATTGGTTTTGCTGATAGACGTCTCAAGAACAGACGCGGTGCGGCCATCAGACTCGCGACAAAGAATGGAAAGCTAACAAAGGATCTCTTCCGAAAAGGCCGGCTTGTTGATGTGCAAGTTTGATTGATCACCCATCTTTGCCTGAGAGTTGAGTTGAGATCAAATAGATTTTAAACTACTGATAATACTTGCCAGTGCATCAATCAAACAAACAACATGCATAAAAATAAACTCATCAACTGGGTAGAGCGCCGGATAAAAGCGCGGCACAAAACACCCGACCTACGTTTAGGCATTCGTTACATCGGATTTTTCCGTCTTTTCCGGCCGGCTATCAAGGCGCATTGCCTCGACTTCAACCGCTACGGTATGGCAATTACTTCGCCTTACGGCTTCAAAGAGAAAGAGATTGTTTCTGTTAATTTTAAAGGGCGTTACATCACGCAATCGAACGTAAAAGCAAATGTGACTGCCTGCGTCAAACAGGAAGAAGGTTATCGAATCAGCATGGTCTTTTGCTACGCAAAAGACGCACAACATTACAGCCGAAAAGTAGACAATGCACTATCTAGAATAGAAAGCATTTATGGGCAAGACAAAAAAAATTGACGTACAAAATATACGTTCGTATTTGAGAAAGAGAGTTAGACCAAAAATAATCATAATTCGTTCCAACAATAATAAAGATAAAAATCATGTCGATCGACCTAAACACGCTCAAACAGGGCGTAGAAGAAAAAATAACCTTTGTTAAACGCTGCGGCTTAACGTTAGTTGAGGTGAAAGAAGGCTCTGTTACCTGCGAAATGCCGGCCGAAGGCAATGAAAACCATATTGGTTCAATGTATGCCGGTGCTTTATTTACGTTAGCGGAGATACCGGGTGGCGCATTATGGATGCTGCATTTTGATGTAACACGTTGCTACCCAACGCTAAAATCTTTCACCATTGACTTCCTGAAACCGGCCAAGGGAAATATTCGCTTTTCCTTAGGCCTAAGCAAGAAAAAAGTGCAACAGCTCAGTGACACCTGCATGGAAAAAGGAAAAGTAGAGTTTGTATTGCAGGGTGAGCTGACCTCTGAAGAGGGGCTCGTTGTTGCGCGCACTCGTGGAACCTATCAATTAAGAAAGTATTAGAAGAACTCCAGACTGCCTGCGTCTTCCACTGCCTCAGTTTTTTCTAGGTAAGTGGAATCCAGCAAATGCACGAGTGAGTCATCCTGCATACACGCCACCATTGGGAACAAAAGATTGATATTTTGGTTGGCATTATTGAGATTAGTTTGGTGTTGTTGCAGTTTTGATTCTGAAATCTTCCGCATTCCGATGATCTCATCAACGATCACTGCATAAACCGAGGACAAGTTAGTCTGAAAGGCGATCAATGTTTTGACATCAGTCTCCGCCGCGTCACGCATACCAATTCGACGACGTAAATCGATAAGGTTGACGATTTCGCCGTCGATATTGGCAATGCCTCTAAAAATATGAGACTGACCGACCATTCGGGATATAGTTAATCGCTGCGTATATACATGCTTTACATCACGACAATGAATGCCCAAACGCAAATTATGTACACGAGCGATGAGATATTCTTCATCAGCCATGTTAGATCGTGGTTCCCCCACTTACTCACATTAAGCGAGCAAGTTAGTTCAAAATATCGCTGGTATTACGGTCAAAAACATATCGAGAGTGGATAGCGCTGACAACTTTGACAAATTCTTCGCTAAACAACTCTATATAGGCTTAGCAAATAAAGAGAAAATCGTCAATTTATCGCTTCTCGTTTTATTTCTATTCATAATAGTAACCGCAAGTGTAATATCGTCATGAACTCACTCATTAGAAACGAACAGGTTTACAGTACAATGCCACGCACGCGTTTTAATGCTGCTTCATGCTCGCTATTTTTTCTGCTCTTTATTTTGAGTAACCATGCTTGGAGTAACTCCGGTGCATCCTCAGACTACAATATTAAATACTGGTCTTTTATCGATTATCAGAATCGAAATTTAGACGAATTGTTATCAGTTCCTAATGAACAATGGACGCCATTTAATGGCAAGACTCGAGAATCATTTATCGCAAGTGACGACTTCTGGCGTGGCAATGAACACCCGATTGTTTGGGTTAAAATTAAACTACCTCGTCATATTGCCTTCCACGACTTATGGCTCGAAATTGTGCCTAATGTTGGTATCGATGGCCTAATAGTAGAAAAATTAGATGATAAATGGACATGGGAAGAACCAGAAGGCCGGCGCATCGATGACAGTACCAACATCCCAGTAAACCATCTTACTTTCAAGATCGATGCGCAAAATGAATACAAGTATGCGTACCTTAAACTTAATACCTCTCAAGTTTTTCACTTTAGTGTAAATGAATATAACTACTCGGGGTTCTCTTGGTACTTAGTAAAAAGCCATTTATTTAATGCCTTTATTTTGGGCGCTCTGGCACTCGCTATTTGCTACAACCTAGTTATCGGTATAAGTGCAGGGGAACGTGTCTATTTAATATATTCATCATACGTGTTGTGCATTTTTCTGTTCTCGGCGGTCATTATGGGATATGGACGCGTTCTTTTTCCCGACTGGGGCGGCGATGGCGTGAATATAAGAACTTTTGGGTTTCTCTTATGTTTCACTGTCATCAGTTTTGTCAGAGAATTTTTCGATTCTAAAAACTTTATACCGACAGTTGATAACGTCATGCAATACACGCGTATTGGCATTGTTGTACTCGCTATTGTCTCGTTATTTATAAACGATTTTTATGCTTTTCTAATAAGCGATTTCGCAGCATTGTTTGTTCCTATTCTCGTCACGTTTACCATTTCAAAAGCCATGAAAATGGGTCATCCGCTCGCTAAATATTTGTTATTGGCCTGGTCATTCATAATTATTAGCTCGATTTATTGGGCCCTCGTTTGGATCGGACTAATTGAACCGACACTACTACCTACACGACTCGTTTTGCTGGGATCATTAGTTGAAGTTGTCTTGATTTCGCTAGTGTTAGGCTACCGCTATAGTTTCCTAAAAGCCCAAACAGAGCAGCTAACGAACGCACAAAACCGGTTTATTGAACTAAGCGAAACGGACGAGTTAACCGGAATTTTGAATCGTCGCGGCTTTTTAAAAGCTGCAAATTCTGCAATGCTTGAAGGCAAAAAGAACAGCGCTTGGCTGTCTTTGGATATTGATCATTTTAAGCAATTTAATGACGTAAATGGTCATATGGCTGGCGACAAATTACTGGCTGAGTTTGGTGGCCTGCTGGCTAAACGAACACAGCGTGAAGACCTCGCTGCAAAGCTGATGACCGAGGATGCCCGCAAACAGTATCGCAAAGCATTTATTGGACGAATTGGCGGTGAAGAATTTGCGATACTCCTTATTAACTCAAACCTCGCGCAAACAAAGCTTTACGCGGAAAGGCTCCTTCGAGAGTTTGAAGATATTACAGTCAAAGACAAAGTGGGTGGCGTTGCGTCGTCAACCTTGTCAATTGGTGGTGCGATTTTTACTGATGATATTACCTTAGAGAATGCGTGGCGGCGCGCAGACAAAAATTTATCCAAAGCAAAAAGTGAAGGGCGCAACCAATGCAACATTGCTTAAAGCAGGCAGCTAACCCTCACCATTCAATAAACGTTTAATTTCCGCCCCCCCTAAACGGTACATCTTTGCAATATTTCTCTCTGGAATAATTGAAACGTCACCATATTCTGCGATGCGTTTCGTCATTTCTTCTTGACGAAGAATATGCACAATCGGTACCGGCGCTCGATTTGTATAATTACTCGCATCCCCTTCTTCTACCCCCTCAAATACATACTCAGGATGAAAACTTGCTAACTGAAACGTTTCATTAGCCTGACTCTCTAATAAGTGGTCATTTAGATAATCTAAAAGGCCCAAATAACTTTCAAATTCAGTGAGTTGCGGGAACGCTAGCAAGCTTGTTTCTAACTCTGAGACTGAAGTCGTTTGTAGTAGCGCCAACTCGGTTTTAAAAAAATCAAGTGCCGCTTTGGGTGTTTCACCATCAAACACCGAGATCCTAATCGTGTCTTTCTCGAAAGGCTCGCGTGCAAACGGACACAAATTAAGAGGCAATACAAATTGACTCAACCAGGTATGAATCAATCGCATTACATCATCATGTGCAAAACTTTTTTTGATCATAAAAGCGTCACTTACAAAAAATTTAAAAATATTTAGACGCAAAGCCTGATATGTTTTTGCGGCTCAACTACCCTGATTAATACCAAGACGAAAGAGATAAATATGCAACCTTTTTTACGCAAAGTTAAGGTGAAGCCGCACAAACTAACCTTATTATATTTTTATTCAACTGTTTTCACGAACTCAGTGAATGGGTGCCGCTTCGTTCGCTAAAATTGAAATAAAGCTATGATGACCATGTGCTTCATGGCCTGGCACCAGACAATGCAAAAATACGGGCGTCAACTTAGTGAACCTGATAATAATTTCTCGTCGATCTTGCGGCTTTAACGTTACGGTTGGAATTTGATCCATTGTGCGTACCATTGATTTCGCATCATCAGTGGATGTATCTGAATGATGGTGTCCATCGACAGTTGAGCTGGCTGTATTTGCGTGCATAATTTCGTCTTTAATAAACGCCTGAAAACTGTCTGATTGCTCTAATAGAGTGATGTCGTGTGTAAAAGCAAACACGTGAGCCTCATCCGTTTTATTAAAAAACTCAAACCGTACTTTTTGCCCTTGAGCTACAGCGAGTTTTGCTGGCCATAACTGCTTATACAGCACATCTATTTGGTATTCTTGTTCAGGCAATGCCTCACCAAACAAAGGATCTTTCCAGTATTCACCGAGTACATCTTCTGGTTCCAAAGCACCTGAATATGAACTAACCAAAGCTAAACTGAAAAGCGTAATGAATTGCTTCAAACGCTTAAGGTAGCTTCCCAATACAAATCACCTAAGTAAAATTAATAGGTAATTAAAGCGTATTAAGTAAACGCCCTAACCTACAATCAGCACTTGTCAGACTGACGCCTCCATGATTCACTTATCAGAATTTTTTAACAATCGATCACGCCCATGACTCACACCGCTACCGATGTGCCCGTAACATTGACTATTGCCGGTTCTGATAGCTGCGCCGGCGCGGGTATCCAAGCAGATTTAAAAACATTTCAAGCCTTAGAATGCTATGGTTGTACCACCATCACCTGCTCGACCGCGCAAAACCCAAATGCGGTAAACGATATTGAATCCCTATCTGTACCACATATTAGAGCACAACTTTCTGCGGTCAGCGATGCCTTCGCTGTTTCAGCAATCAAAATTGGCATGATCGGTTCATCTACGATCGCTAATGTATTGGTCGAAGAGTTGAGTCGTTTTAAAACAGATAACATCGTCATAGACCCCGTATTGTCAGCAAGCAGCGGTCAAGCTTTTGCAAACGAGAGCCTTGAGAAAATATATGTCAGGGCCTTATTCCCACAAGCGGTGCTCATTACCCCTAACTTCAATGAAGCTCAGCGCTTATTTGGACATATGTCTGATGAGCGCAATTCAACTACGTCTCTCCCAGACAAACCCACGCGGGCGCTAATTAATACGATTCAGAACTATGCTGATCATCATCAGATAGCTGTTTTACTCAAAGGCGGACATGCATGCGTTGACCACAAAGGAGGACAATTAACGAACACGATTGAAGATTTACTTATCCGGCCAAACAAAATCGCACTTAGTTTTCTACACGCAAGGATTGAAACGATCCATACGCACGGCACGGGGTGTGTTTTATCAAGTGCTGTTACTGCCTATCTAGCAAGACGTTTTTCACTTGAAGACTCTGTTGAAAAAGCGATTGATTACCTACAAACAAGACTTCGAACGTCCAATGATTACTTAATCACCAAAACAAATTATCGAGAAAATCTGCCCTTTTCACATTAGAAAAACGGGGGTATTCGATCTGTATCACTCAAACTGATGAGATGAGATCAAAAAACGACAGTCAATGGTAGTTCACAGATCGAAACCAAAAAGCACGCTACACTTAACACAAGTGTGTATTAAATTTGATGACTAGGCGGAATCTATTGTTAAATTTCATCTCTAAAGCAACCGGTTTGTTGTGCATTGTGCTCATCAGTGCCTGTGCGAGTTTCTTTAATCTAGGCGAGTCGAAGTCAGAAGTCGCTGATCAATCAGTTCAATCTGAGACTGTCGCCGTTGTCGAAACTGACGCTCAGGACAACGAATACTTAAAACAGATCGACGCACTCCAAGAGCAGATGAAACAGGCTCAACTAGCGCTTTTGGCGCCTAGCACATATCAGGTTGCCCAAGGGCTACTTACTAACGCTCAAACTCAACTAGCGAATGGCGAATGGCGAATCGCGATAGAAACCCTCAGCACCGCAGAAGCAAAAATCAACGAAGCCGACAACATCGCGATCCAAAACAAGCAATATTTTGCTGAATTGATGGCGCAACATGCACGAATCGAGAGCATAGGCAGTGCAAAATGGGCACCGAGTGAATATAAAAACGTCAACATGCAAATTATAGCTTTAATGAAAGTGGCTGAGAGTGGAAATATTGAGAAAGCCCTCGCTATTCAACCTGACATAAGACAAAGCATGTATGAGCTTGAAGCGACAACGATGCGAAATGAATATCTAAACCCAGTAGATGCCGTATTAAAGCGCGGTGAAATAATCGAAGCAGGCTATTATGCCCCCATTAATTTCCGAAATGCCAAAGTATTGATTGGTCAGGCGGAAGACTATATCGATACTCACTATCGCGATAAAACGGGTATAGAAGAGAAAACAAATACCGCCCTCATTGCCGCTGAATTAGCGATCAAAACCGCCGAAGATGTAAAATCTTTATTTGAATTAAATGAATTTGAGTTAGAAACCAAAGTCGAAGAAATAAAGCT
>ENA-OSET01001387-OSET01001387.1-sediment-metagenome-genome-assembly--contig:-NODE-1387-length-25216-cov-9.916624_pt1 | contig 25216 bp, 21 predicted proteins | sample MGYA00237882_ERZ534229 | MGnify/ENA primary metagenome ERZ534229 (study PRJEB26408, sample SAMN06266212) | sediment metagenome | isolation source: Hudson Canyon methane seep mesocosm | place... | reverse complement strand
TCTTCAGTTTCTTTTATGACTTGTGACATTTTAAGTACCTTCTTTATTGTTTAAAACAGCAAGGATAAGCCTAAAATTCGGGCTTATTTTTATAGTGTCGAGTCGTAACTATAAGAAAAATAAATAAGCATGTCAAATAAATATCGATTCGATATTTGTTAAGAATATTTTTAGATTGATTAATTAGATTGTTCTAATGTTCTGGGCTTTGATAAATCACCAAAATGAACTAATCTAAAACTTATAGTAAGTTTAATAGTTACCCTGGGGCTGATTAATGTCCCCTAGTCGATTGTTTACCTAAAATTATGACTGACTCAAAAAATACTAATAATATTTTTACCCGCTTCGACATTACTGCTGAAGAGGAAGAGCATGCTGCGCGTATCATCTCTTCAGACTCGATTTTGCAGAAAGTGGGGGAGTGTATTATTGAGGGGAATGAAGAGTTAATTGAGCAAGTAGTGCGCGAAGCTTTAAAAACCAAGAGTCCATTAGAAGTAACCAATGCAGGCCTTATTGCCGGCATGAAAGAAGTGAGCCGTCTATGGGCTGAAGGCAGTTATTTTCTACCTCAGGTGATTCTTTCTTCCGATGCGATGGTGGCAGGGATCGCTGTATGCGAACAGAAATTTGGCAAACCGATGGAAAAAAAGGCCAAGGTGATTACCCATACTGCAGAAGGCGACATTCATGATATTGGTCAGGTTATTGTCAATGCGCTATTGAATGCTAATGGCTTTGAAGTTATTAATCTTGGTTGTGATGTCCCCGTCGATGAGGTTGTCAATGCCTGTATTAGTCATAAGCCAGTTTTAGTTACGGGAACTGCCTTGATGACAACGACTATGTCTGCCTTTCCCCGTATAGCTGAAAAATTAATTAAGTCAGATCTGGAAATCCCCTTTGTTTGTGGTGGTGGGGCTGTGACTGAAGAATATGTAAACAGCTTTGATTTAGGCATTTGGGGGAAAGAGGCGAGCCAGGCTCCCGGGATGGCGGATGATGCATTAAAAGGGCTTAGCTGGATAGAGCTAAGAAAAAAATGGAACGGTTAGTTAATAAGATAGGCTATTGGTTTTATCTTATTGAGTTAGGAGCTAAAAATGAAATTGATTGACTCAATGGCGTATAGCAGTTCAGAAGAGATGATGTTTGGTTTTGCTAAGTACCCCGTGACCACTCGTAGCGGCCTGGTGATTGGTGGTGGGGCTGTTATTCCTGAAGTGGTTACACACCCTAGACCTGGTAAAGAGCATGATTTAAAGACTTTGGCACGAGAATTAGAACGCGCCAACACAGATGCAATGCAACGTTGTGTTTCTATTGGACACCCTAGTATTGTCATTGAAAATGAACATGTCTTTCAAATGACAAATAACCCTGAATGGGGCGCTGAAATATCAGCTCAATCTGCTCACAAAATATCTGATTTTAAACAAAAATATGGTTTAAATGCGGCATACCGATCAACTATTGCCGATATTCGTAAGCCAGATATGATCAATCTACGTGATTCAGAACGTACCGAAAAAGTACTGGAATCATTTAAAAATTGTGCAAAAACTGCTGATATTCTGTCTATCGAATCCTTAGGTGGCAAAGAAGTTTTTGATTATTCTATTATCCGTAACGATATTACAGGGTTGCTTTTTTCACAGGCGGTATTGGGTGGCCGTGATATGCAATGGCTATGGCCTCAAATTGTCGAGATAGCGAATGAAAATGGCTGTGTTCCAGGGGGGGACACTGATTGTGCACAAGCTAATACCGCGATGTTTATGGCGGGAGGCTTTGACGCAAAAGATATACCGCATACTTTAGCAGCTTTATCACGTGCGATTGGTGCCAGCCGTACCTTGGTGGCTTATGAATGTGGTGCATTAGGGCCTGGAAAAGATTGTGCATATGAAAATCCAATTATCAAAGCAATTGCAGGTATACCGATTTCCACAGAAGGAAAAAGTAGTGCCTGCGCGCATTCAGATTTATGCGGCAATGTGATAGCTGCCGTATGTGATTTATGGTCTAACGAGGCGGTACAATATCAAAATATGTTTGGTGGGAGTAGTGCGGCGGTGTTTACAGAAATTTTAGGTTACGACACCGCAGCGATGAATTCTTCGATTATGTTAGGTTTTGAAAAACAGTACCAGGCTTGTCTGGTTAATTCAGATCGTTATCGTGACCCACAAGCTTTTATTTTATGTCCAGATAATGCCTGGGCTATAGGTAAAGCAATCACTGATAATGCTGACAGTTTATATGCCAGGGGGCGTGCTGCAGCAATCAAATGTGGGGAGTTAATATTAGCAGACCCTGAACTAAGGCTGACCACTATCGAGAAGAAATCATTATTGGCTTATATGGCAGAAATGGAAACATTGCCAGAGGATGAAGATAATTTTATTGATTTTTGCTTAAATAAGTATCGTAAAGTTAAAGGTTTTAACCCCGCTGCCTACGGTTTGTAACAAGCTGATTATTATGTCTTATCTAGCCATTGCAATGGATATTGGAACCAGTGGTATTCGCGCGCAAGCGGTTAATTTAACGGGTCAGGAAATTATTTCCACAGTCATCACCGCCCGGCATCCTTTACCGGGTGCCAATGTTATTGATCATCTGCATTTTGCCTTAGAAATAGGGGTATCTGCTGCGCATGATATTCTGTTACAAAGCATAAATTTAATGATTGATCGTTTAGGCATCGAAAGTACGGATGTCTGTCGATTGGCTGTTTGTGGAAACCCCATACAATTATCATTATTTCAGGGCATCGAAATACGTGACTTGGCATTTGCAGGCAAACGTAAACAACAATCACTTGCTATAGAGGTTCCAAAACGTGAGGCTCTGATCACTCATGCAAATATGATTCAGGGACTGAATTTACCCGACTTATGTGAAGTGATTATCCCACCCGCGGTAGAACATGAAATTGGGGCAGATGCGCTGGCAATGATTATCCAGAGTAATATGCAGGATACCGCTGAAACTGCATTAATTACCGATTACGGGACTAATGCAGAAATGGCTTTAATACATCAGGGCCGTATTTATTCAGGTTCAACTGCAGCAGGGCCAGCACTGGAAGGTCAGCAAATCAGTTCTGGAATGCTGGCTACCCCAGGGGCAATAGTTGATTTAGTATCAGAGCCGCCTTATCATCGTTTAATGGTTCTGAATGATGATATGCAAATAGTAAAAGGTGCTTTAGTCGATATAACTAAGGGTGACATTATTGATGCCAGTAGTGAATATCAAGCTATTGGACTGACGGGGACGGGAACCATTGCTACTATTTTTCAGGCGATAGTAGCGGGGTTAATAAAGAAACCTCATATTATGACTCATGATCATCAGATTAATCTGGGGGAAGAAATTCGGTTCACCGAAAAAGATTTTATTGAAGCAGGAAAGGCGATAGGTTCAGTGCGTTCAGGGCATATTACCTTGTGTCATGAGGCAGGTATTTCAGCGAGTGAAATTACCACGGTTTATATGTCAGGTGCTTCGGGGACTTATATGGATGCTTTAAAGGCACAAAAACTCGGCATGTTTCCTGCGCATGTCAAAAAGGTTTGTCAGATTGGCAATACTTCGCTGGCCATGGCGAGAGATCTGTTATTTGCCCCAGATAAACTAGAAGAGATGAATCGTTTAGCTAAACACCTTAAGCAATACCATTGTATGTTTGCAACATCACCAATCTTTAAAAAAGTCTTTATGCTGGAATTGTCTTTTTGGACAGAAGGCATGCCCTTAACGTTGTATCAACGGTTTTTACGCAAATATGGTCTGCCTGAATTAGATCAAGACTTTAGTCAGCCTGAAATTATACATACCGTAGAACAAGATATTAATGATATGGGCAAGCAGGGTTTAATTACTCTCACCGATATAGGTCAAAAGCTGGTAACACAAATGCAGGGATGTGTTGCCTGTCATACTTGTGTAAATGAATGTCCTGAAACAGCATTGCATATAAGTTTTAACCAGGGTTTAGCCTATATGAATTTGGATCAATCTTTATGTGATGGTGTTGCTTGCAGGCGTTGTGAAAGAGTTTGTCAAGATCAGGTCTTTCATTTTAATCAGTTTTTTAAAGGGCATGAGTGACTTATGGCTGTAATCGGGATTATTACATGTCAAATCCTAGAGCTAGAATGGGCTTATTTATTGGCTAAAGAGCCAGAGATAGAGCGTATAACGATTCTGGAAGACAGGTATTCTAAACCTTTAATTGCAGCCTTAGAAAAAAAGGGGCTGAGTCATGTTTTTTGTATTCCACATATGCATAGTTTTCAGCCAGAGCCCAGTGATAAATTACAGATTTTAATTACAGTATTGGACCTCAGTTTACATCGAAAAAAGAAGTATTTACGCCAGGCCATATCTGCAATGGCACAACAGATGAGAGTTTATGTTGATGTTTTTATTTTAGGTTACGGCTCATGTGGTAATAGTTTGAGTAACCCTGAAGATTTGCTTGATGTTGATATGCCTGTTTTCTTTGCCATTGATATCAAAGGGAATCAAGTCGATGATTGTGTAGGTTTAATGATAGGCGGGCGAGAGAATTATCATCAGGAACAATGCAAAGAGGCGGGAACTTTCTTTATGACGCCAGGGTGGGTTAATCATTGGGATAAAATTTTAAACCCAAAATGTTGTGATATGAATACAGAAATGGCCCAGCGCATATTTAAACGCTATAAGCGATCGTTATTAATCACGACGCCTGTGATGTCTGAAAATGAAATGCAGCAGAATGTTAGTCAGTTTAATCAAATGTTTTCTTGTCAGAGTGAAGTTAAACCGGGAACACTGAAGTTTTTCGAACAAACATGGGCGCGAGCTAAAAACTATGCTGAAAGACAGGTGTTACTTAATACAAAAAAGCAGGGTGATTGAGCGATGAATATTTCTAAACAGACTTTAGCCCGCTTACCCTGTATTTATGAGGGAGCATATTCAAAAATTTATCGCATGGAGCATGCCGACTATGGCGATACTATCCTTAAACTATTCAAGAAAAACTTGAGGACTCAGCAGCAACTGGATTTTTTTAAACATGAATACGAGGTGTGTAAAGATTTAGATGTAAAGGGTGTTCGCAAGGTGTATGAATGTGGTGTTATTGAAAATAGTTCAGCTTTAGTACTTGAATATATTGAAGGACATTCACTTAAAGAAATCATAGCTCAGCAGTCCTTATCATTAGATCAAAGCCTGTCTTTAGCCATATCATTAACTAAAATATTAGCCGAGGTCCATCAGCAAAATATTATTCATAATAATATCAATAGCCAAAGTATTCTTATCAAGAATAATAGTTATGACAACGTATTTTTAATTGATTTTGAACTGGCTATAAAAGAGGGGCTAGCCACTGAGATTAATGGGCCTTTGCTCGAAATCTATGAAGGGGAGTTAAGCTATATAGCACCTGAGCGGACGGGTAGAATGAGTCGCGAGGTTGATGCTCGCAGTGATTTATATTCATTGGGAGTGGTGTTATATGAGTTATTTACAGGACAATTACCATTTGCCGCTGAAGATATGTCTGAACTTATCCATAGCCATATTGCCCGGCAAGCCATACCCGTTGACGAAATTGCCCCTGCTATTCCTAAAATCCTGTCAGATATTGTGCTTAAACTCATGGCTAAGGATAGTAATGAACGTTATCAGTCTGCTTATGGCTTGGTCTATGATCTTGAACGTTGTCGTCAACAGTTAGGAAAGCAGGGGCAAATAGAGAGCTTTACACTCGCTGAGCATGATTTTTCCGATCATTTTTTTCTACCGAAAAAGTTATATGGCAGAGAAACAGAATCAGAAGTTCTTGCTAATGCCTTTAAAGCCATTAGCAAAGGAAAGACGGATGTCGTTTTAGTTTCTGGTGAAGCTGGGGTCGGTAAGTCTGCTTTTGTTTGGCAGATGAAAAAACATGTACTTGAAAATAACGCTTATTTTATTGCTGGAAAGTATGATCAATATCAAGGTCAGACACCTTATTCTGCTATTGTTCAGGCATTAAGCAATCTGGTTAAAAAAATACTGACTCAAAGCCAGCAGCAGCAGTTGTTATGGAAAAAGAAGATTACACAGGCAGTCGCTGAAAACGGGGGCTTATTAACCGAGATGATCCCCAATCTTGAGCTTATTATTGGCCAGCAACAGCAACTTGAAGCACTTTCCCCTATAGAAGAAAAACATCGCTTTCAAAACGTTTTTATAGACTTTATTAAGATCATCAGTCAAAAACAACATCCATTGGTCTTGTTTCTGGATAATTTGCAATGGATTGATGAAGCTTCAGTAAATTGTCTTAATTTTTTAATGCAGACTGCTGATAATCAATATTTATTATTAGTCGGCGCTTATCGTGAAGATGAAATGAAAACTTCTTCATTATTCTTTAAGATGATTAAACAACTGGAGCAAGAGCGGAATATTATTTTCAGTCATATTCCACTCAAAAACTTGCCCAGAGCAAGTCTAGATGAACTTATTGCCAATACCACGCATAAAAAACATCAACAATTGTCCGTATTGGCAGATCTGGTGTTTGAAAAAACCAATGGCAACGCATTTTTTGTCGTTCAATTTTTAAAGTCAATACATGAAGAAAATTTAATCAGCTTTAACCCTAAGCGACAGCAATGGCAATGTGATTTTGAACTGATACAGCAGCAGAAATTAAGTGCAAATGTTGCTGATTTAATGATCCTAAAAATGCAGAAACTGCCTGAGATCACCATACAGGCATTATCAATAGCAGCCAATATAGGTACAAATTTTGAGATAAAAATGCTGGCCGCAATTTTGCAGAAAACTGAAACTGAAGTTTATCAGTCAGTTGTTCCTGCAATTACAGCCAGAGTGTTATTAGTCGACATAAAAAAAAGAGATCTTAACTTATCTTTTTCTGGCCCGAAAGAGTTAGGTCCTGGTCAAAATTATTTTTATTTTTTTGATGAACGTATACGGCAAGCGGCTATCCCAATGTTGGCAAAAAAGCAAAGGCAGTTTTGTCATTTAGCCATAGCACGGTTTCTCTATGCTACGGTTGATAGTTCCGAGCTAGAAAAGCATATTTATAAAATAACCGATCATTATAATGAAGGCTTTCGTCATATCAGTGATAGTCAGGAAAAATTTAAACTAGCTGAGTTGAATTTAATAGCCGGGCGTAAAGCAAAACATGCGACGGCTTATCAATCGGCGCTATGGTATTTGAGTATGGGGGTGGGCTTATTGATAAATGACAAATGGGCAACTCATTATGAACTTACTTTAAATCTATACCTTGAGTCGGCTGAAACTGAATATCTAAGTGCTGATGTAAATCGAGCTATATTTTTGTTAAATGATTTATTAGCATCGATTCAAAATAAGACCGTAAAACTAAAAGCTTATGAACTGCTTATTCAATGCTATAGCTTGCAAAATAAAAATGCTGAAGCTGTCCGTTGTGGTTTGGTAGCATTACAACTGTTAGATATTAGCGTGAGCGAGGATGAGCATGAGACTAGTGCTTGCCAGGGTCTGTCACAGCAACTTATTGCTGAAAACACACAAAATATAGCCAACTTAACTGATCTGGAAACGATAGTTGATAACGATCAGTTAGTTGCTATGCGTCTTTTGATGAATATCACCTTGCCTGCGTTTATTTGCAAACAGCAGTTATTACCCGCGATAAGTTGTACGCTAATCAAGCAATCAGTCAAGTTTGGTAATTCTGCTACCTCAGCATTTGCTTATGCTCTACGGGCAAGTATGTTATGTCGACAAGCATCAGGTTCAGGTATAGAACAAGCACAATTGTTTGCCCAATTAGCACAGCAACTACTGGAAAAACAAGGTTCTGTAGAAGTAAAAACTAAAGTCCAATTTCTGTTAAATAGTTTTGTACTGCCCTGGACTCAAAATACCAAGCATAGTCTTGAATCTTTACAGGCTGTTTTTCAAGATAGCCTAAGATTAGGACATTTAGATTATGCTTTGCTCAGTGCATTTAATATTTGTGTAGATTTGTTATTACGTGGCGAACCACTACTCTATATTCAACAGAAGCATACTGAATTGCAACAACAGATTAGTCAATTGTGTGCTGAAGTAAATGCTGATTGGAAGGTGATTTTTAACAAACTACTTTCTTGTATGCTTGATAGCTCAGCTCAACTTGCTGCTACATTTAATCTGGATGGAGAAATTTTAGCCTGGACTGAACAGAATAATCGTCCTTTAGTCTTCTTTAGTGCTTACTGTCAAACCTTTCTTTATTACCATTTTGAGCAATATGGGGATGTTATAGACAGCGCTGAATCGTTGCAGTCCTTTCAATATTGTTCAGAATCTGCTGTCTATTTTAGCGAATATAATTTTTATTATGCCCTGGCTTTATTGGCAGACTACCCAGAAAAAAGTCATGAAGAGCAATTACTTTATCAGAAGAAAATTGTCGCCATTCAGAAAAAATTACAAACATGGAGTGTATCTGCAGCCATCAATTTCCAGCATAAAACTGATTTACTGGCTGCTGAATACGCAAAAATACAAGGTGAACATTGGCAGGCTGCAAAATTGTATGAAAAAGCTATCCATGGCGCAAATAAAAGTGGATATACACAGGATCAGGCCTTAGCTTATGAGTTAGCAGCCAAGTTTTATGATGCTGAAAATAGCGTGGAATTTGCACAACTTTATATCAACAAAGCAATTGCCTGTTATCAGCGTTGGCAGTTTCAGGCAAAAGTTAAACAACTGCAAAATAAATTTTCCATTAAAGTTGAAAGCCATGAAAAAAAAGTGGCGACTAGATTTGATAGCAATGAAAACCTTTTAAATATCGATTTGAATGTCATTATCAAAGCATCACAAACAATTATGGGTGAAATTGTTATCGATAAATTAATCGATAAATTAATCGGTTTTGTGATCGAAAGCGCTGGTGCGGAAAAAGGCTATTTAATCGTCAAAAATGAACAGCAATGGTTTGTTGAAGCAAAAGGAAGCAGTACGCATGGCACTGAACTCATGCAGTCTGTGCCCTTAGATGGCAATAAAGGGTTGCCAACAAGTCTAATCAATTATGTAGCAAGTGCCAAAAAGCGAATAGTATTGGATGATGCGCGACATCAAGGTGATTTTACGGATGATGCCTATATCAGTCAGTACCCTATCAAGTCATTATTGTGTATGCCGTTAATCTACAATAATCAGCTTAATGCCATTTTATATCTGGAAAATAATCTGACCACCCATGCTTTTACTCCTGACCGGATCAATGTTCTGGAAATACTGTCTACACAAGCTGCCATAGCCCTGGAAAATGCACTGCTTTATGAGGAACTGGAGCAGCGAGTACAGCGACGCACTGAAGAGTTAAATATGGCAAAAGTAGAAGCAGAGGTCTCTAACAAAGCCAAAAGCACCTTTTTAGCCAATATGAGTCATGAATTACGAACACCGTTAAATGCGGTATTGGGATTTTCGAGATTATTACAGAGCGACTCACAATTAAATTCAACTCAACATGCCTATCTCGATACGATTAACCGCAGTGGTAAACATCTGTTGACACTCATCAATGATGTGCTGGATATGTCTAAAATTGAAGCAGGGCGGGTTGCTGTGAATAATGCCCCCGTCGATATGCGGAATTTAATAACAGAAATTATTGATATGATGCGGATCAGGGCTGAAGGAAAAGGTTTATCGTTAGAGTTGGTTACAGCAGCAGGTTTTCCATCCCATATCCATTCAGATGCAGCAAAATTACGTCAAATTTTAATTAATTTATTAGGTAATGCCGTCAAGTTTACCGATACAGGCGGGGTTGTTTTATATTTAGAGACTCAACCCTCTGTAGATGAGCAGCATATTACTTTGCAATTTAATGTTAAAGATAGCGGACGAGGGATGACAGCAGAGGGTCTTGAACGTATTTTTACGCCGTTTACTCAGCTCGAAGCCTTAAATGATCAAGAAGGGACAGGCTTAGGTTTAACCATTACCCAGCAATTTATTGAGTTAATGAAAGGAAAAATATCAGTAGAAAGTACGCCAGATAATGGTACTGTTTTCTATGTCAGCATTCCTGCTGAAAAAGCAGATGGAGAGAGTTTTCATGACTCTGTTCATGAGGATTTTTCCCATGTAGATAAATTAGCGGATGGTCAAAAAGATTTTCAGATTTTGATAGTTGAAGATCATGCAGATAACCGAAATTTACTCAGAGTATTACTTGAACAATCAGGTTTTTCTGTTGCCGAAGCGGTTGATGGTCAACAGGCTGTTATGGCATATCAGAAAATTCAAACTGATTTGATTTTTATGGATTGGCGTATGCCAGTTATGGGTGGGGAAGAGGCAACAAAAAAAATCAGGGTTTTAGATACGGGAAAACAAGTCAAAATTGTTGCTTTAACTGCGAGTGCTTTTAATGAAGAACGCAGTAAAATTCTTGCCTGCGGTATTGATGATTATATAAGCAAGCCTTTTTTAAGCGAAGAAATTTTTGATTGTCTACATCGTTTATTAGCGTGTGAATATAGCTATAAGCATGAAGAACAGGATGATGATAAAGTTCAATCGAGAAAAGTTTCCAGGCAACAAATACAAGCCTTATCAACTAAATTATTACAGCAACTTAAAGAAAGCGTGTCTGCTTTGGACTTAGAAATGACCAATGAACTGATTGTTGAAATTTCAAAGACCGATGAATTACTTGCTTCTGGATTAAAATACTATCTTGAGCAGTTAGATTTTGCCACTTTGCACAAAATACTTGAGTAAATTTATCCGTTAATATGCGTCTCTTTATATTTATGACGAATTTCCAGAAAGTCATCAAGATGAGCAAAAAATAGGTCTATCAGTTTTGGATCAAAGTGTTTGTCCCGCTGTTCTTTAAATAACTCTAAAATATCATTCAAGGGCCAGGACTTTTTATAACAACGGTCATTGCCCAAGGCGTCAAACACATCAGCAATAGCCGTAACCCTGCCTGCCAAACTGATTTCCTCGCCTTTTAATCCTCGTGGATAACCAGTACCATCCCATTTTTCATGATGTTCATGAGCGATGAGAGCCGCCATTTTTAATAAAGGTCGATAGGATACATTTAGCATTTTATAGCCTAATTCACTGTGAGATTTCATGACTTTCCATTCAGCGCTGCTAAGTTTTGCTGGTTTATTTAAAATATTATCAGGGATGCCTAGCTTGCCAATATCATGCATAGGCGAAGCCTGTTTTATTGACCAGGCTTCAGGGCTGCCAGCCAGATGGGCCAGCAAATAAGAGTATTCTGCAACCCGACGAATATGTTGTCCTGTCTCATGTGAACGGGTTTCACAGACTTCTCCCATGGTGAAAATTATTTCACGTTGAGTATCAATTATTTCTTGATTGAGTATCTCAACCTCGGCAACACCCGCTGTAATCTGTTTTTGCATATCATCCTGAAATGCTTTGAGATGCAAATGTGTCGAAACACGGGCGATGACTTCTTCAAATTGAAAGGGTTTATTAATATAATCTAAACCACCTAAATTAAAGGCTTTAATTTTGTCGTTAATATCCGTTAAGGCACTGATAAATAAAATAGGGATATGTTTAGTTTGAGGGTCTTGTTTAAGTCTGGAGCAAACTTCATAACCATCCATTTCAGGCATTTTGATATCAAGAAGAATCAGGTCAGGCAGTTTTTTTGAAACGGCTTCCAGGGCAAACTTTCCATTGGATGCAGGACGAACTTTATGTCCTGCTTTTTTAAGGATATCAGTCAATAATTGTAAATTGGCCAGAGTATCATCGACAATTAAAATATTTCCAGAAATTGATTGCATGAAATATCCTCAGTGAAATGTTAAGTCTTTGTTAAAATCCATAGTAGTGCTATCAAGGAGCTTGATCAGATATTTTTATCTGTTCAGAATAGCTTATATCTATAATATTAGCATTCAATAAATATCTTGCAAAAAGGGAAGCTTGCATTTAATGCACCTTCTGCAGGCCTGTGTCAACTCAAAGAAAAAAAGTCAAAGCGAATAACTCTATGCGTAATTAGAATACGTCGCCACCCTTAGGGAAATGCTCCTGGCAAATTTTTTTACTATCCGTTTCGCTAAGTGTTTCCTGGGTCAGCTGGCAGAAAAATCCTGAAGAATTTTGGCTAAAGTTTTTACAAGTTTTGCATACCCCGAAAGAATAGGAGTTATTAGCTTTTTGCAAAGCGATTAGGGCTTTAACAAAAATGGCCTGATTATCCATGATGGCTGAATCTGATTCTATCAGTACGGATGCCTTGGCAAATAGTTCGGCGGGTTGTGCCTTGCTTAAAATAGTCTGGCCTTTATCTAGTAATGCTATGTGGAATACTCGTTTATCAGCACTATCCTGAATTTTTTCAATAAATTCATTTTTCTCAAGAATCATCAGTGTTTGAGAAATCGTGCCTCGGGTAATGCCTAAATAATTTGCTATTGCCGCTGGCGTATCACTGTATTTGTTACAGAAGGATAGATATTCCAGTATTTGAAAGTGGACCATTTGCAATTTTAATTCAGTGCATTTTTTACGTTCTTCCGAGCGAATGAGTGCAGCCATATATTCAACCAGGTCAAACACTGTTGATTGATTTACGGTTTGAAAACTGTTTTTAGCTGTTGCTGTAAATGAGGTTGGGTTTGATGCTTTTTGTAAGCTGATTAGCATCTTTTTGAAAATAGATTTGGGAACCGTTTCTGATGTATTTTGTTTTAATAGTAAGGTCGCTTGATTGAATAACTTGGTTCTACGTGCTTTTTTTAAGATAGCGAGGCCAGGTGGAAGTAACTGTACATGGATAATACGCTTATCTGTTTCATCCTTGTTTTTTTCAATATAGCCTTTTTTTTCAAGAACAATCAGCGATTGAGAGACGGTTCCTCGAGTCATTCCAAAATAAGAGGCTGTGGCAGCAGGGGTATCAGTATATTGGTTGGACTGAGATAAATAGTCCAATACTTCAAAATGTACCAGTTGTAGCCTAAGTTCGGCACATATTTTGTGCTTGTCAGCACGGATTAGTGCAGACATGCATTGAATGTATTCAAACAGATTGATTTTTTTCATAACTTTTAAAGACGTTAGAAAATTCTATATGTAACAAGCCAATTAAGTTGACAGGAAGGCGAGTAACTTATAAAGTAGTGTCGAATCGAAATTGAATTAAATGATTTATTATCTCAATTAATCAATGATGATTCATGGATTTCTCCGTAGGGGCATTATAGCATGGACGTTGACAAATCTAACTTTAAGAACGTTAGTCTCTAGCCAGTGGTTCGCCACTGGTTTTTTTTTAATAATTGCTGGAGGGTTCGCTCTCGGCCTGATGTTAGTAGATTTTTAAAAAAACAACACAATTAATCAACTTGATTATGTTTTATAAAAGGTTATCATTTGTAAATCATTCCAGGGGCAGAAAGGAACCATAAATGAATAAAACAATAATAAAAATCAATCAAACACTGTTAACGGTAAGCGCTGGCTTGTTGTTATTGGCAGGTAGTGCGCATGCAAAATCAGATATGCATCAATTATATGAGGATAATTGTGCTAGTTGTCATGGTTCTGATCACGGTGGATATTTAGCTCCAGCAATCAATGCTGATACTTTAAAAGGGCGTAGTCCAACAGCATTACGCACACTTATTATGACAGGTAGTTTTGAGACTTTAATGCCTCCATTCTATGGCCGTCTAAAAGATGCCGATATTCGGGAGATGGTTAAACATCTGCAAGCTACGCCTAAACAAAGCAATCCACCTTGGACGATTAAAGATATGAAAAAATCTTTAAAAGTTTATGTTAAAGATGAAAGTACATTGCCGTCAAAACCGACTTATCAAATAGATAGTATGGATGATTTGATCGGGGTGGCTGCACGAGGAAAATATGGCCGAGGTAAAGGGTCTAAAGCGATTTTTATTAACAGTAAAACGCATAAAATAGTGGGTGAAGTTGAGACAGGTACGGCTGCTCATATTATTGACTTTGATCCTGCTAATTCGCGTTGGGCTTATGTGAAAACAGATACAGCTGAAATATTTAAAGTTGATTTGTACTCAATGAAAGCCGTGCGTAGTATTAAAACAGGTTATAACGGACCCGCTTTAGGTGTGTCTCGTGATGGTAAATACCTGATGGCGGGCTCTTTTGTACCGCATAATGCTGTGATTTTAAATTCTGATCTAGAGCCACTTAAAGTATTGGAATTAGAAGGTGTAGATCCTGATGGCAAGATGGTCAGTTCAGATTCGGGCATGATTATTGGTACACCGTTTGCTGATGTTTTTGCGATTGCTTTGGAAAATGCGGGGCAGGTTTGGGTTGTTGATTTGAAAGAAGGTTTTCCAATTACCAAAATCAAAAATGTAGGCCGCCATTTGCATGATGCTTTTTTAACGCATAAAGGCCAAAAATTAATGGTTGCTTCTTATGATGATAGTGTCGTTATAGCCATTGATTTAAAAACCCGTAAAATCATCAAAAAACTTAAAGCAGGTTGTGTACCTCATGTAGGTGGTGGTGCAGCAGTTAAAGTTGATGGTCGTACTTTAGGTTTTGGTACCAACTTTGGAACCTGTGATAACAATACTGTTGTCAGTGTTTGGGATTTAGACAAAATGGAAGTGGTTAAACAAATCCCAGTTTCTGGTGGTACTGAGTCACCTGCTGCCCATGCTAATGCGCCTTATGTTGCGGTTGATATCATTACTAAAGACAGACGTGCACGTACTATTCAATTGATTGATAAAAAATCATTAGAAGTTGTTAAAACGCTTGATGTGGGTGGACATGCATATTTTCCTGAATACAGTGCAGATGGTAAATTCCTTTATGTCAGTGCGGGCTATGCGGGTGATGAAGTGGTGGTTTATGACTCTCATTCATTAAAGAAAGTGGCTTCAGTCCAAATGGAAAGTCCTGCCGGGATCTTTTCAAGAGGTCGAGTTAAGTATATGACGCGTGGTTTATCACCTGACGAAATGGAGTAAGACTATGAAGTTATTACTTGTTTCAATCATAATGTTCAGCTCATTTTCGGCTCAGGCTGCCAGCATTTATGCTGGAAAGTCTAAAGCTGCAGCAGTTTGTTCTCAATGCCATGGCGTTAGAGCAACCAGTTCTGATGCTCCATTTCCACCGCTTGCAGGGCGGGATGAAGAGTATCTTAAAATGGCTTTAAAGCAATATAGGGATAAAACCCGTGTTTCAGAAGTAATGAACAATATTGCGGGTTCTTTGACGGATAGGGATATTAATAATATTGCTAATTATTACAGCCGTCAGAAGAACTAAATGAAGCTTTTAATCATTGCACTGGTGGTTTTCTCCAGTGCAATTATTGCTGAGCCAGATCAGCAAAGACAACAAGAACTGCAAAATATGCTGTCGCATGATTGTGGTTCTTGTCATGGCTTAACGCTTAAAGGCGGGTTAGGGCCGTCTTTATTAGCGGATGCATTGGTTGATAAATCTGATGCTTTTCTTGTGCATACTATATTAGAAGGTCGTAAGGGCACAGCGATGCCGCCCTGGAAACCCTTTCTTACTGAACAAGAAGCTCTCTGGCTGGTTCAAAAACTCAAAAAATAAGGTGGGCAGTGCCCACCCTACACCTCAATGCCATTAAGTTTAGAGATTTAAAAAAATATTTTTTGCTCTTAAGTCCTCTCCTGATGGAGAGGGTTGGGTGAGGAGAAATTAAAATAGACTCTTTTGCCTTAACTTAATGGCAGAGAGTAGTGCTCACTTTTCGCTGGTTCAAAAATCGTAGGGTGGGCATTGCCCACCCTACAGATTAAATTTATTTCTACTATGTTAAAACTTAGACTTTTACCCATTTTATCCATACTCGTTTGTTATAACGTACAGGCAGAATTACGTGCAACAGGTGATTTAGGCCTGGTTATAGAACGTGCAAAAGGCAGTGCCTTAATCATTAACACCAGTCAGCAATCTACATTGGCTAAAATTGAAGCACTAGGTGATTTATCCCATGCCTCGGTGGTATTTTCACGTGATCAACGTTATGCCTTTATTTTTGGCAGAGATGGCGGATTAAGCAAAATAGATCTGCTGCAAGATAAAATCGCCAAACGTATTATTCAGGCGGGTAATAGTATTGGCGGTGCTATTTCACAAGATGGAAAATTTATTGCGGTTTCAAATTATACCCCTGGCGGCATTAAAATATTTTCCACTGAGACACTGGAATTAGTCGCAGATATTGCAGCCGAATATGGGGATAAGCAATTATCAAAAGTAGTGGGTCTAGTCGATGCGCCCAAGCATCAGTTTGTCTTCAGTTTATTTGATGCAGGAGAGATTTGGTCAGTTAATGTCAAGAACCCTAAAAGTCCGGTTATTACAAAATATAAAGATATTGGAAAACAACCTTATGACGCTTTATTAACACCCGATGGTCGTTATTATATTGCTGGCTTATTTGGTGAGCGAGGCCTAGCGTTACTGGACTTATGGAGTCCAGAAGCGGGGGTAAAACGTATCTTACCTGATTACGGTAAAGATGATGAAAAGCTGCCAGTCTATAAAATGCCACATCTGGAAGGTTGGGCTGTTGCTGGAAATTATATGTTGATACCAGCTATTGGTCAGCATGAAGTGTTAGTGATCGATAAAACACAGTGGACTTTAGTTAAGCGTATTCCAGTTCTTGGGCAGCCTGTTTTTGTAATGGCGCAGCCTGATGCTCGACAAGTGTGGGTGAATTTTGCTTTTCCAGATAATCAGAACCTTCAAATCATCGATACAAAAGCGCTAGCTGTTGTTAAGTCATTAATACCAGGAAAAGCGGTGTTACATATGGAATTCACTCCACGTGGCGAACACGTCTGGGTTTCTGTTCGTGATGATAATCAACTGGTCGTTTATGACACGGAAAGTTTTAAAGAATTAAAACGTCTACCTGCGGAAAAACCCAGCGGTATCTTTTTTAGTTCTCGAGCTCATAAAATGGGTCTGTAATGCTAAGCCCTTTGCATAAAACACTGCTGAATGATTATCAGCAAGAGCTGCCCTTATCGGCTACGCCTTATCAGGATATTGCCGACTCTCTGGGTATCAGTGAACAAGATGTATTATCTGTGTTTCAAGAGTTACAGGATAAACAGTTTGTTGCCCGTATCGGTTCGGTTATCTCACCAAATCAGGTGGGGGTTAGTTCATTAATGGCGATGAGCATACCTGCCGAGCAACTCCATCAAGTAGCGACACTGATTAATCAATACCCTGAAGTCAATCATAATTATGAACGAGAAAACCGTTTTAATTTATGGTTTGTTTTAATCGCTCGAGATGATAAACACCTACAATCAGTTATCGCTGATATTGACATGAAGACAGGCTTTAAGCCTCTTTATTTGCCTTTGCTGGCAGATTATTTTATCAATTTAGGTTTCGAGATAGAGTTTGATGATTGATGTTATTGATCGTCAGTTAATTGTACTGTTACAACAGGGATTGTCCCTGGTTTCCAGACCTTATGAGGTGATTGCTGCAGAATTAAATCTGACAGAACATGAGGTGTTGGCACGGGTAGCGGTATTACAACAAAAAGGTGTGATCAAGCGTCTGGGCGTTATCGTTAATCATCGACGTTTAGGCTATAAATCAAATGCGATGGTGGTGTTTGATGTACCTGATAGCTTAATCAAACAAATTGGTGAACATGTCAGCCAGTTCAGCTTTGTTAATCTGTGTTATCAACGGCCAAGACAGGGTGAGCAGTGGCCTTATAATCTGTATTGCATGATACACGGAAAAAACAGGGAGAAAGTTTTGCAGCAATTAGCGCATTTGATTGACTCATGTGGATTGGGGCAATGTGGTTCTGAAGTGTTATTCAGTAAGCAATGTTTTAAACAACGTGGCGCACTTTATCAAGCGATGCCCGAGCAGGAAAAAGTGAGATGATGGATGAAGTAGATAAACAAATTATTAATCATCTGCAAGGAGGCTTTCCTGTTTGTGATTCTCCCTATCAAGTGGTCGCGGATCAATTAGGTTTAACTGAAACAGGTTTGATCTCAAGGATTAAGGCTTTGTTAGAAAGCGGAGTGTTATCGCGTTTTGGGCCGTTGTATCATGCCGAACAAATGGGGGGTGCATTAACACTGGCGGCAGTTAAAACACCAGAAGCAGAATTTGATCAAGTGGCTGAAATTATCAATGCCTTTCCAGAAGTTGCCCATAATTATCAGCGCAATCATGAGTTAAATATGTGGTTTGTGATTGCGACCGATGTACCTGAACGGTTAACTGAGGTGATTCAGGAAATTGAACAGCAAACAGGATTGTCTGTCTACAATATGCCAAAAATTAATGAGTATTTTGTGGGGTTAAATTTAAAGGCGTAGAGACGTAGCATGCTACGTCTCTACCAGATAGTGAACCAACAATAAATTAAACAATGTCCGCTATTTCTCAAATGGAAAATTTAATATCAAGCATTATTCGTAATGAAGAATAATTATGTCTAATATAACAATATATTATGGATAATCCGCAAAGCTGGAAAGATGATGTCTTTTATGCGCAGGATTAACAATTGTAGAGACGTAGCATGCTACGTCTCTACAGGGATGTGAATATGCAGACATTTAAAAATAAATATCGAACTAAAACTCTACGAATACAATCCTGGGATTATCGCTGGAATGGTGTTTATTTTATTACTATTTGTACTAAGGGTAAGGCTCATTATTTTGGGGAAATAAATGATGATGAAATGTATTTATCCCCTGTAGGTGTAATAGCAGATGTTTTATGGCATGAGATTAAGCATCATACCCAAAATGTTGAATTAGATGTATTTGTAGTCATGCCAAATCATATTCATGGTATTTTGATGATCAATAATTCCGTAGAGACGTTGCATGCAACGTCTCTACCAAAAACGCCGAAAACAATGTCCGATATTTCTCCAAAGGCTAATTCAATATCAAGCATTATTAGATCCTATAAATCAGCCGTCACAAAACATGCGCATCGATTAGGTTACGAATTTGAATGGCAAGCACGGTTTTATGATCACATTATTCGTAATGAAGCATCATTAAATCAAATACAGCAATATGTCATAAATAACCCAAAAAGCTGGAAAGATGATAAGTTTTATTTTAATGATTAGGCATCCATGTAGGGACGTAGCATGCTACGTCCCTACGGAATTACAAAAATATGATTGAATTAGACCACCAAATTATTAAAGCGACACAAGCAGGTTTACCATTAACCCCACAACCCTACCAAACTATTGCTGATAAATTAGGTGTAAGCGTCGAGTTAGTTATGCAAAGGCTTATTGCTATGCAAGAGACGGGGATTATTAGACGGATAGGCGTTGTCCCTAATCATTATCGCTTAGGTTATAAATTCAACGGTATGACGGTCTGGAATATTGCAGATGAGCATGTTGATCACTTGGGAAAACAAGTGGGTGCATTGGATTTTGTTAGCCACTGCTATCACCGACCCAGACATGAACCCGAATGGATGTTTAATTTGTTTGCCATGGTACATGGTAAAACTGAAGCAGATGTAAAGCAGCAAATCCAAATAATCGCTGAATTACTGGGCGAGTATAATCTAGGACAAGATGTGTTATATAGCACTCGAATTTTAAAGAAAACCGGTTTAAGGGTAAGGAGTCAACGTGTTTAGATTAAGCCAGTATATGCGGGAAGTCGTACATCCAACACCTATAAAGCCATCCCGTAAACCTTCGGGTCCTGTGGTTATCTGGAATATAATTCGGCGCTGTAATTTAACCTGTAAACATTGTTATACCACTTCAGCAGATATTGATTTCCCAGGGGAACTGAGTACGGCTGAAATTTACACCGTGATGGATGACTTAAAAAACTTTAAAGTCCCTGTGTTGATCTTGTCTGGTGGAGAGCCGTTATTACATCCGGACATTTTTGATATTTCTCGTCGTGCAAAATCCATGGGATTTTATCTGGCCTTATCTAGCAATGGCACACTGATTACTCAAGATAATATTCAACAAATTGCGGATATTAATTATCAATATGTCGGGGTTAGTCTTGATGGAATAGGACAGACTCATGACAAATTCAGGCAAAAAACAGGTTCATTTGCAGATTCTGTCAAGGGAATTGGCTTATGTAGGGATCATGCAATAAAGGCAGGTATTCGTTATACCTTAACCAAGGATAATGTTGCTGATTTTCCTGCCATGTTGCAATTAATGGATGATGAAGATATCGATAAGTTTTATCTATCACACCTGAATTATGGTGGTCGAGGTAATAAAAATCGTAATGTTGATGCTGAATTTAAAATGACACGGGATGTGATGGATCAGCTATTTGAACAATGCCTGCAATGGGAAGTACAGGGTGCAGATCGGGAGATAGTCACTGGCAATAATGATGCTGATGCCGTTTATTTCTTACACTGGGTCAAGAAAAATTATCCTGAAAGAGTTGAGCACATCAAAGCTAAACTTGAACAGTGGGGAGGGAATGCTTCGGGTGTTAATGTTGCAAATATCGATAATTTAGGGAATGTGCACCCTGATACTTTCTGGTGGAATCATAATCTAGGTAATGTAAAAAATAGAAATTTCTCTGAAATTTGGCAGGATACAAGTGATCCATTGATGGCTGGGCTTAAACAAAGCCCCAGGCCCCTGGAAGGGCGCTGTGGTCAATGTCACTATCAAACAATATGTAATGGAAATACTCGAGTAAGAGCGCAACAAATTTATAACAATCCGTGGGCTGAAGATCCTGGGTGCTATCTTAATCAGAGTGAAATTGAAGAAGATGCTGTTATTTAGTGAATATTTTGAAACTGCAATGTTGGCGACAGCATTCCTGCTGTCAACCGTCTTGGGAAACAGAATGGAAATAACTTTAAAGAATTGTAACCTACTGTTTGTTAATAGCATATGAAACAATTTATATTTTGTTTGCAGTACAGAGATATTTTGGTCTATTTGGAGTGGTCAAAAACAACACAATTTCGGCCCGTTTCTTTTGCCTGATAAAGGGCATGATCTGCAGCATTCATAAAATTTGATAATAGCTGGTCTGCTGTTGGTATAACGGTGGCAAACCCTAGGCTGATAGTCACCACATCTGAAACTTTGGATTTGGTATGTGGAATTGCTAACTGCTCAACGGTATACCGTAACTTTTCGGCAATATATTCGACTCCTTCTTGTTCAGATGTAGCAAGAATACAAACAAATTCTTCTCCTCCATATCGAGCCAGCAAGTCTGTAGACCGGGAAATTACTTTTTGCATTTCTTGAGCTACTTTTCTTAGACAATCATCCCCACCTGCATGACCATAATGATCGTTATAAAGTTTAAAATAATCAATATCGATCATAATGATGCTCAACGGTTCAGATTCTCGTTGTTTAGTACGCCATGACTGTAGTAGAAACTCTTCAAATCGACGTCGATTTGCGATCGTTGTCAGTGTATCAACTGTTGCTTGTTGTTTTAATAAATCTCGAGTATGTTTCAATTCTAAATGATTACTTACTCGAGATTTTACTATCGCGGCTTTAACAGGTTTAGATATGTAATCAATTGCGCCACAGTTCAAGCCTTTTTCTTCATCATCATGATCATCTAAAGAACTGATGAAAATAATGGGAATATCTTGTGTTGCAGGGTTTGCTTTTAATATCTGGCAGGTCTGATGCCCGGTTTGTCCTGGCATCAGTACATCTAACAGTATAATGTCAGGTTTATATTGTTGCGCCAGTTCGACTGACTTTTGCCCATTTAATGCAAACAATACTTCATAGTCTGATTCCAGTATAGCGATCAGTAATTTCACATTTAGCGGATCATCATCTACAATCAGAATAACGCTCTTATCAGTCATTATTCACAGTCTCTTGTTGTACTAATTTTTCAGTAAGGGTTTCTATAAATTGCAATGCTGATTCATAGTCCAGTTGATTAATTGCTGATTCAATTTTTTTCAACAAGTTATTGTCTCGACCAAGTTAACCTTACACCACTCCAAAAAAATTAACAAGAGTAAAGCCGTTAGCCTTGTAATACTAAACTAGATAACATACATTATTTACAAGATAACTCGATCTGAACAACATACAATGCTAAAACTCTCAGCACATTTAATTCAGCAATTCAACAATCTTCTTTTGTCGAAAAAGTCTTTTTCTGACAAAGACAGAGCGACTTACAAAAAATGGTTTCGATTCTATTGGGATTTTTGTCACAAGTACCACCATGATGCATATCATTCTGATAGTTTGCCGTTATTTCTGCAAAAACTACAAAGTAAAAATCAGTCTGTGCAACAACAGAATCAAGCTCAGCATTCTGTTTCCTTATTCTTAAAAATGCATGCTAGTAATGAGCAGCGACAGATTAAGGATGATAATAATTCAAAACTATCTCTGCAAAAGATAAACGCTTCTGATGAAATATCAAAGCCTAACAAGAATCACAGCAATCATCCCTCAGTTGATCAAAGCTCTATACGACATAATTATTCGGATCAGGCTACATCTAATTTATCAACAGGTTATCGTTCATCTGAAGAAACAGGTATGAGCTGGGAATTTGTGTATGATCAGTTGGTAAAAGAAATTAAAATTCGTCATTATTCCCCCAGGACACTTAAGTCTTATCGTGGGTATATTCGTCAGCTTCAAACCTTTACTAAAAGTAAAAAGTACCAAACACTTTCGCAACAGGATGTGATTGATTTTCTAACTTTTATGGCGGTTGAGAAACAAGTTTCTGCTTCTAGTCAAAATTTAGCCTTTAATTCATTATTATTTTTATTTAAACAGGTACTTAAAAAGGAGTTTGGCGAAATTAAGGGGGTTGTGCGGGCTAAGCGTAAACCTTATATTCCTGTGGTGTTATCTCGGCAGGAAATCGATCTTATTTTTGATCACCTAGACGACCCTGTCGATTTGGTCGCTAAATTGCTCTATGGCTGTGGATTAAGACTTTTTGAATGTTTGAAACTGCGAGTACAAGATTTTAATTTTGATGCTGGAGTAGTAACCATTCATGATGGTAAGGGAAAGAAAGATAGAACAGTCCCTATCCCACAAAGTATTGTTCCTGAATTACAAAAGCAGTTACAGAAAGTGACTGCTGTTCATGAAGCTGATTTAAAAGCTAAGTTTTCGGGTACTTTTTTGCCCGATCAACTGGATCGTAAATATAAAAATGCGGCTAAAGAATTTATCTGGCAATGGTTTTTTCCTGCTCAATCATTAACCTTGTTACCAGAAACAAAAGAACAGCGTAGATATCATATTCATGAGACTGTGGTTTCCAAAGCTATTAAACAAGCGGTTAATAATGCTCGAATAACTAAACGGGCAACTGCTCATACATTCAGACATTCTTTTGCCAGTCATTTATTGCAAGGAAACTATGATATTAGAACGATTCAAGAACTTCTAGGCCATAGTGATGTGAGGACTACCATGATCTACACTCACACTGTACAAAGCAGGACACTCAAACAGACAAAAAGTCCGCTCGATTTTGACTAGAACTGTATGAGAAAAAACTTTTAGTCTGCTTATGGCCGATTTGAGCGATTCAATGGAATGTTTTTTTTAATTAGGAAAACCTAGGGGCAGGTCTTTGACTTATGATACTTAACCGTCTTTTTTTCTGACATCAAAACATCATAAATCAAAGACCCCAACGCCCCGCAGTTGAACAATAAAAACAGAAGCCTGATTAATCAATCAGGCTAATCAGCAAAAAGCTATTTTCATATGGCGAATTTAACAAAATCCCTACGAATATTACCGGGCTTGTCCAACAAACGGTTCAGATTGTGGCTCGCTACGCTCTCACAATCTAACCTTGTTCGTTATGTAATTTTTATACCACACAGTTACTATTAATATTAGTTATTACTTTATAGGCTATGGTGATGAATTTAAATTTTTATTACTTGAATTGTTTTTAACAATTCTTACATTCAACCAAAAATAGTCCCACCAAAATAATGCAAGCGTAAACAAAAAACCCGGCAAAAAATAAAGCATCAACCACCAATACTCATTTGAATATTTACTACACTTCACTTCATTTTTTTTTGAAATACAACTCTTGCAATATTCCTCTGATTTTTGCAGATAATATTGAAGGATACCATTTTCAGAAATTGTTCTTGCTTTTTCATCTGATTGAGCGAGGTTGTATGCATGATTTAATTCATTTGATGCTAAATCTAACTCTGAATAAGATTTATACAATCCAGCGCAGATTATTATCACAAAAATAACATAGCCAATTGTTGAAACAATTTTTTCTTGCATACAATACAAGCCGTGGCGTTGAATTAACCACCCCCATATTGCAAAGTTAGCTGTAATATAGAACCCGATATTAGTCCATACATCATCTCGAAATGAAAACAATATAGATAGGATATCTTTATAATCCATGATCACTCTCTATTGATGATAAACACATAACGAGGCTGTAGAAAAATCCATAAATAGACGTTCAACCAAGCCACTCAGTAATTTTTTTAATTTTCAACATTATGCCCAACCTTTCATCTAACATCTACCTTTTCCTTTTCTTGCTTGATATACCTGCTCTGTAGGCTTATTTTTCTAGCTTTTATGGCTCTTTGCTCTGCTTTCTTCCCCCTTTATGCCGCTATCTTCCCATAATTCGCTAGTTTCTCTATATTCTGTATTAAACAGAACAGCTTCCACTGTGCATCCACTTTGGTATTTCCTCTTAGGCTAAATCGTCTCAGTCCTTTATTTGAGGTTACATTACCAAAAACAGGCTCTACTACTGACATTCTATGACTGTATATTTGTTTTCCTTTCTTGCAATCGACTCTTATTTTCATCCAGTCAGTATAAGGCGTGCCTGATTTCTCTAAAATAAAGGACACTTGCCTACCATGTCCATTTACTTTATCTACTGCGGCAGGGTTCCTCATGTCACGCGGGGTCTTTGACTTATTAATACTTAACCACCTTTTTTTCTGACATCAAAACATCATAAACCAAAGACCCCCGACATTTTTGCGAGAAGTCACATGATAGAGTGCTCCTGCAAATTCGAGCCTAAGTGGCTTGCCATTTTTCACCTGAATGCTAACTATTGATGGA
>ENA-OSET01001386-OSET01001386.1-sediment-metagenome-genome-assembly--contig:-NODE-1386-length-25270-cov-56.169293_pt1 | contig 25270 bp, 20 predicted proteins | sample MGYA00237882_ERZ534229 | MGnify/ENA primary metagenome ERZ534229 (study PRJEB26408, sample SAMN06266212) | sediment metagenome | isolation source: Hudson Canyon methane seep mesocosm | place... | reverse complement strand
CGAACAATCTACACAAACCTCTTTATTTGATGAGGCGGAAGCGGAAACAACGATTGATTTTGATCAAGCGAATGATGGTAAGCGTCAATTAAAACACACATTCACAATCCTGCTTCAACTGGGCAGACTATAGCCTCCAATTAAACACAGGAGGCCAGTAATGAGCCCACATCAAAAAGACGCTGATATGAAGGCGCATCTATCGCAATGGAAAAAGAGCGGCTTAACTCAGATAGCGTATTGTAATGAGCACGATATCAAGCCGCATATCTTTAGCTATTACAAAGGGAAGTTGAATCGAGCCGATTCATCCCAGCATTCAAACAGCCTTATTCCTGTTGATCTTATTTCAAACAATTCCGCAGTATTGTCGTCTGCTATTGATCCCGAAACAATCAAGCTGTCTCATCGCAATGGGTTTAGTCTGGAGGTCAAAGTTAGCACTGAGTTATCCTCGTTAAAACCTTTACTCAATTTAGTCAGGTCTATCACATGATAAGTGGGTTTTCAGTTAATCAGGTGTATCTTGCAACGGGTGTGACTGATATGCGTAAGTCCATTAATGGTTTATCAATCATCGTGTCAGAGTTACTGGGGCATGATCCTTTTAATGGTAGTGTCTTTGTCTTTTGTAATCGACACCGTGATAAGCTTAAAATACTGTATTGGGAGCACAATGGTTTCTGGCTTTATTATCGTCGCCTAGATAAAGGAAAGTTCCAATGGCCTTCGGGGGTATCTCAGCAAACGACGATTTTAACCTTGCGCGAACTGCACTGGTTGCTTGATGGCTTATCACCCACTCAAGCCTCAGCGCATACGGTTGTTTCTGATCTAAAAATAAATTAATTTATCGTTATTATTATGAATAAAGACAATAACTTACTGTCTTTAAATGGTATAATTAAGCCATGAAATCACTACCTAATTCCTTGCCAACAGATACATTTACCTTGCATAAAATGGTACAGGATTATCAGCTAACCGTCGATGAAATGAGCGAAAAGCTCAAGTGGTATGAAGAACAATTTCGTTTGTTTAAACACCAACAGTTTGGCGCATCCAGCGAAAAGTCAGTGGATCAAATGGATTTGTTCAATGAAGCAGAATCGATTCTTGATGCCTTAGAGCTCGATGCAACTGAACCTGAAGAAACCATCACCTATCAGCGAAAAAAGCCAGGGCGAAAACCACTATCAAAACATATCCCTCGTGAAATCATACGCCATGAACTCCCTGAGTCAGAGCGTATCTGTCAGTGTGGACATGACTTGCATGAAGCAGGAGAAGATAGTTCAGAACAATTAGAGATTATCCCCGCTCAAATTAAAGTCATTGAACACGTTCAGGTTAAATATGGTTGCCGTGCCTGTGAGAACGGTATTATTACCGCAGCTAAGCCTGCACAGCCGATTCCCCGTAGTTTTGCATCACCTAGCCTGTTAGCCTATATCATTGTGGCTAAATTCATGGATAGTTTGCCACTTTATCGCCAAGAAGTGATCTTTAGGCGGTTAAGTATTGATATATCAAGAGCAACCTTGTCCAACTGGGTATTAAAGTCAGCTGAATTTCTCAGCCCCTTTTATGATCGGTTGCATGAACACCTGATTCGACAGAAAATTATTCAAGCCGATGAAACCACGCTCAACGTCATTCAAGATGGTCGAGAAACAAAATCTAAGTCCTATATGTGGCTGTACCAAAGTGGTAGTCAGAATGCTGAGTGCCCGATTGTTTTATATGACTATCAGGCCACGCGAGCAGGTCATCATGCCAAAACATTTTTAGACGGTTTTTCAGGCCACTTACAAGTTGATGGGTACGCAGGTTATCATGTGTTGGAAGCTGAGGACTGTTTTTTGGTTGGCTGTATGGCACATGCAAGACGTAAGTTTGATGAAGCGCTTAAGGCACTCCCTAAGGCCAGTCGCCAAAATAAAATAGGATTGGTACAAACCGCACTGCGAAAATTCACACGACTGTATGCCATTGAAAAACAGATTAAAGAGTTAAATGCTGAGCAGCGATATTTGATCCGCCTAGAAAAGAGCCAACCTATACTGGATGATTTAAAGCAATGGTGCGAGCAATCGGTCACTAAAACCAGCAAAGACGCCGTATTAGGCAAAGCCATTCGTTACACCTTAAACCAATGGGTTTATCTAACTCGCTACCTTGAGGACGGCGAGCTTCAAATTGATAATAATGCGGCAGAACGGCACATCAAACCTTTTGTGATTGGGCGCAAAAACTGGCTGTTCAATCAAACACCCCGTGGCGCTAATGCTAGTGCAATACTTTACAGCTTGGTGCAAACCGCGACAGCCAATAATCTGGAACCTTTTGAATACCTAAGCTATCTTTTCACTGAGTTGCCTAAACTGGGTAGACATTATGAACCTGAAGCATTAGATCAGTTTCTACCATGGAACTCGACTGAAAAAATCAAGCCATTATATAAAGCGGACTGACTTGGCTAGGTGGGAAGAATTGACGGTTACCTAACACTAACCGGTCAGCAGTTAAATTGGTTGCTGGATGGCTTTGATATTATGGCGATGAAAGGCCATAAAAAACTGAGTTATGAATCTGTTTATTAAGCTCTTTTTAGCTGATTTTAAGGCGTCAATAAGGTAGAATAAATACATGATTTTAGCCAATAGTTCATTTAAAAAACAAGCAGATAAGCGGGATTGTTCCGTATCGGAGCAATTGGCTTTATTGCTTGAAAAAGATCAGGCGATAAATGAGCTCACGCTTGTGGTGGAGCGTAAATCTGATGTCATTTCTGAACAGAAAAAACGCATTCTTCTCTTAGAAGAAGCCTTGCGCCTAACTAAAGTCCAACGTTTTTCACCCTCTAGCGAACAATCTACACAAACCTCTTTATTTGATGAGGCGGAAGCGGAAACAACGATTGATTTTGATCAAGCGAATGATGAGACGGCTCTTGAAAATGAGGAAAACACGGGAGCCTCTAAGCCCAAGAAAAAAACAGGGCGTAAACCGTTTTCCAGTCATTTACCACGCGAGCAATTGTTTGCCTATTTATCTGAGCAAGAGAAGTCTGGCGCTATTGATACCTTCTTTACGAAAGTCAGAGAGGAGCTCGATATTATTCCCGCTCAAGTCCGCGTATTAGAATATATGCAGGAAAAAGCGGTGTTTATTGAGCTGCATGAAGATAAAAAACAGCGCACCATTAAATCGGCAGAGATGCCAAAACATCCTATCGCAAGGGCGATGGGTAGCATCAACCTCATGAGCTTTGTGATTATCTCTAAATATGCCGATGGCTTACCCCTGTACCGGCAAGAAAAGATTTTATTGCGGTATGGCGGCGAACTCTCTCGGACCACTCTCGCTAATTGGATCATTGCATCCGCCAAACAACTCCAGCCCTTAATTAACCTACTGCGAGAGCATCAGCAGGCAGGCAATGTCATTATGGCTGATGAAACTCGCATACAGGTGCTCAAAGAACCTGACAAGCCCGTGACATCAGATAAATACATGTGGGTGACGCTCGGCGGCCCGCCCGACAAACAAAGTGTCCTGTTTGAATACGATCCCTCGCGAAGCCAGGCGGTCCCTTTGCGCCTGCTTGATGGTTTTAGCGGCTACTTACAAACCGATGGCTATGCGGGGTACAGTGCCGCCTGTCGAGAAAACGATATCACTCAGCTAGGCTGTTGGGATCACGCGCGGCGTAAATTCAAAGAAGCCCAAAAAGCACAACCTAAAGCTAAAAAAGGGAAAAACCATCTGCCCTCAAAAGCAGATCGCGCAATGAGTTTTATCAATAAACTGTATATGATCGAGCGCCAAATAAAGCTGCTCAGTGTCGAAGAAAAATATCAACAACGCCAAGAAAGAAGCCTCCCCGTCCTAAATAAACTCAAAATCTATTTAGAAGATAATCAGCATAAAGTCCTAAAAGACGGCTTAACGGGTAAAGCCATGACCTACCTTAGCAACCAATGGGAAAAGTTAACGGTCTACTGCACGAACGGAGAGCTTAATATTAGCAATATACTCGCAGAAAATGCAATTCGCCCCTTTGTCATCGGGCGTAAAGCGTGGCTATTTTCTGATACGCCGAAGGGAGCAAGTGCGTGCGTTATTGGGCGCTTACATTTTAGGCTTAGATAAAATAATGGAGCATTGGCTCACATGGACAGACAATATGACGAGGCAGTTTCACCGCAGTTCATCAGCTGCTAAAGGTTGTAACGGTGTTTATCGCAGATGTATCATAATGGGCGTGGTTTAAGCGAAAAACGATTAAAAGCATTAACAATGATTCATAATTACGGCATCAAACGAGAAAACGGCACAACAACCGCAACGCTTTTATTTGATATAGAGTTTCCAGATTTATTTTCATGGCTATTAGATGAAATGGGCGAATTACCATTGCCCCGTAAGGGACGAGAGCGAGTCACTTCTAACTCACTGATGCTGGGTGTCCCGTCTTAAAATGGTAGCTAGGCAACGCATTAAACCCTATGTTTTTTTATCTCAATTATTAATTATGGTAGTGACCACCAGGTCAAAACTAGTCCAGCAGGTACGCCAAGTAAAAATAACCCCCATAGTGTGCCAATGTTTGTTTCATCTCCAAACCTATCTGATAATTTCAACGCTCTTGAAAATAACCCATAACCAGAAAGCCCGCCCAGAAGCAAAAGAAAAAAACCAACAATTAATACAACTATCTCAAATAAAGACATGTTTTATCCTTTGACTATCTAACATAAAATTCTCTTGCTCCCTTTTCTTTTCTACATTCTTCTACTTGTTTTCGTAATTTAGCCAAAATTTCTTCACCATTAGAAATGGCAGTGAGGATAATAGTTGGATCAGACTCATCAGTTGCTACTAATGTAATACTCCCCAATGAAAATAGCCTAAGAAAAAATGGTTGTTCTAAACGGTAGTCTAATACTCTGTATAGCTCTAGCACATCTACTTTTTTATTTATTATTCCTGTGCTGGTTTTAAGCTGTTGGGTAGTTAGCTCATATTTTGTATATTTAACAGTTAACCACTTCCAAAGCATAAAAAACAGTGGAATTACCAGCCAAAAGAAAAGGCCTAACAAAATAAAACTTTTAATATTTACTAGCTGGGATGGGTTTCCAGACCAGATATGCTCCTCTTCAGACATATAATGTATTTCCTTTAAGCTACTTGATTTTTACCAACATTGGCATTCTTACTGCTCTTTTAGATTCTCTACCAATGGCTAATATATCTCCATTTTGTAATCGAGTCTTTATCTTAACAGCTTTACCATTTAGTAACGTTTCGTTAACGGCTCTCTCATGATGCAGGACAGACCACCCCCCCTCATCTTTTTGTAAAATCATCTGATGCAATTTGTCCCATATTTTATTATCATCTGCGCCTGAAAATAAAATTACTGACCGTTTATTAAGCATTGTGGTTATACTGAAATTCATTTTTCTTGTTTCATAATGTAATTCTAGTTGTCCTGTTGATGATTCAGTTAAACATGACCAACTATTGGGATCAACATGATACAAACACTTCAGTTGTTTATATAAATCAGGATGCTGTTTCCGCATTTCACCGGGTTGCTCAAAGAATACTTCAGAAGCAACGGCAAAAAATTCTTCTTCATTTGTTGCCCCGTACTCTCCGATTAATGTTGGGAAACCCTTTTTAGAAAATAATTTTAACTTTTTAAGTTCTTCTTTAAGAATTGAAGACCAAGATTTAATATTTTCATACTCAGATAATAATGGTGTACCATCCGTTTTTCCTGTTTCAAGATCTAGTTGGTGAGCAAATTCATGAATGGCAACATTATTACCATCCGTATCATTAAGAACACCATTTAACGTGTCATTCCAGGATACAGTAACCTCACCATCACTAGATGAAGAACCTGCAACCTCAATTTTATTATCATCACACCACCACGTAGAGGGAACTACTATTATCTTTCTTAACTCTTGTAAATAATATGTTTTTCTATTTAACAACAATAAACAAGCCTGTGCAGAAAGGATCACTTTAACTTCATCCGTAATTATAAAATTTTTACCTATAAACTCCTTTTCAGCAATAAATATTTGTATATGTTTTTTTAATTGGGCTTGCAACTCTAATGGCATTTTCTTAAACAAAGGGATTCTTTTTTTTAATATCTGATCCCATTGAGAAGGAAAAGGTTTATCAAAAATTTCATCTCTTTTTTGCTGAGTAAAATCAAGTCCAAAATATTTTAGAAAATCATCCATTTTCAACTTTTAAAATAAATTAGTACATCTACAATGTTTTCCTGCCTTACAAAGTTATTCATTTAGCCTTACCTATCTTCAATTTTACAATTACAGGCGCTTTCAATAGTAGGTTTTTTACAGATTTTACATGGTTTTATGTAGCGGTCTACTATATTACTGGATAAATTAATAACATAGGGGGTAGGAAAAGTATCACCGACCCTCCATCTTGCAATCACTGGTTTCCTCGGATTTGCAGGTGAATAGGAACTCATTTCACCGGTTTGGTTGTAACACAAGGTATTTATCGTTAAGACTCTTGCCTCAAAATCACCTCTCCTTACTTTAGTTGGCCTATCCCACCGAGCAGAGTGATCTGTAGCAGAAACATGGTCATGTCCTCGTACCATAGATTTAACATCAAGCCCAATCTTTTGACAAATAGCTCTAAAGCCACTAAAATCTTCCGACCCAAATTGACTACTATGACTTGCTCTATTAGGTATCTTGTTTTTGCTCAGGTGTATCCGATTATGTGTAAAATCAATAAGACATTGCTCTTCCATTAAGTCAGAAGGTTGTTTAATATTCTCCCATAAATCACTATGAGGAAAACCACCATGAGTTGCTAATAATCCTGGAAAAAAAATGGCTTGGGGTAGATGATTGGAAATTTCTATTAAAAGCTTGCCTATGGAAACTAAAGTTTCATTATTAATCTGTTCATTTAAATAACTTGTGAATTCAGCAGGAGTTGTTCTGGATTTAAATAATTGTTCATCATCCGAAAACACCATTCCAATATCATGATTTCCAGCAATCCAACCGTAAGTCTCTGGGAAGTTATTTATTTTTGTCAATAAACTATATAAAACTTCCAGTTCATGAGCTCCTCTGTCAATCATATCTCCAAGAAAAATAAGTTTCGCATTTTCTTTTTTTTGACCCTCGAAACATTGACATACAGCTTCAAATGCAAGTAGGTCACCATGTACATCACCTGCAAACCAGATTTCTTGTTCTTCTTCCAGATTGTCTATAAACCAAACTTTTCCATATTCCTTTTTATAAAAAGGCATATTTTCTACCAATTTAGTTGTGTTTTCTAACAAACTTTTAAGCTCATTCTGCCATTTATCTGATTTTATTGGATCAAACACAATTTTTAATTTATTTATCAAAGATTCTTCATCTAGCTTAATTTCTACTTCATCTGGAGCAACAGGAATTTGTTTCCATTTGTTATAACTTGATGAAATAATTTCTGATGGGTAACCTATAATATTTTCTTTTGGCGTAAATGTTTTAAATATTGAGCTTGTTGTTTGCTCTATAGAATTTCCAAGATGCTTCAAATTAGGAATAACCCAATAATCATTTTCAGGGGCGTGCTGTTTTAAGAGCCAATCACAGAACCAATGAAAATTCTTTTTAGGCAAATTCTTATGCTGTGGTTCCACGAGTCTAAATATAATATTTTTTGCTAAATTCTTATATATAAAACTTGAATTCTCTCTCTCTTTATTATCTCTCGTTGCTTTAGGTAACACTTCATTCAATCTAGCATAAATCTCATCCCACCTTTCTGCTGGCAGATTAATTTTTTGAGCATCTCTAAAATAAAGCGGAGCAATACTGTCAATAAGAATTTTTTCATCCGACTCTATCCTATTATCAAAAATAACATAACGAATAATTTCAACTTCAAAAGCATGCCACCTTTCTTCTTCAGTCATTTCATAGATGCATTTATTATTAGACATTCTCTACTCCAAAATTACTTGCATTGGTGTTTTAATTATTGCGGGGGTTTCACCTAATGCTTCTTTTCCAACTGCTATTTGCATCCCATTTACAAGAATGACATCCCCAGTCAGTTTTTTACCATCCACTAGAGTTGCATTGGTAACAGAATCATTGCCTTTTAAGATCCATTTCCCTTCTTGTGGTGCAAATATCATTTGGCAATCATCTGACCAATATCTACGTTCACTTTTATCTACATGAGGCTTTATCCATGCACTATTTACACTTGTTAACAAACGACCAATTTTAATTATTTTATCGCCTTCTGTTTTTAGACTTAATTTTTTTAAATAACTATGCCCGCACATCGAACATTCTTTATTTAAAGCCCATTCATCCGTTTCTGAACCACATTCTGGGCACATTCTTTCATTCATATGAATTAACCTATGGTTTAATTGATTTTGACTGTCATTGGCATTTTAATAATCCCCTTACATTCTTTCCCTACCGCTAATGTATCTCCCGTTTTTAATTCTTGTGCCGATGTAACCGCATGGCTATTTAATAATGTTTCATTTGGTGCAACACTATTATGGATAACCGACCAAACACCTGATATATGCTTTAAAGTCATTTGGTTTTCTTTATCCCAAACTCGATGGTCTTCGCCAAATTCCTTGACTAAACGCATGTTTAAAATGGTCGTTATTTTCATTTTGATAGTTTTTCCTCCAAAATGTAACTCTAAACAACTAACTGATGAATCAACATCTTCTGAAGATGCCATATCACCTGAGACATCAACACCTTCAGGTTCAGTTATAGTTACAATTTCAACCACCTCATCAGCCACATAACCTTTAGCATTAAGTGCCAGATTTACATCATTGGCTGTAGGTCGGTTACTTGGGTCAACAGAAAGACAACGAAATAATACATCAATGACTTGACTATCATTACCCTTAGGCATTGCTTGAAATAAAGTAATTTCAGGGGCAGAATGTGCTAGTACATTTTCTTTATATTTATCATCTGTCCCACTATTTTTGTATGGATTTCCCTGTCCTAATAAATCATAAAGAATTAAACCGCAGGTAAAAACATCTGAAGCCTTATCTGGTTTTTGTCCTTGTAGATGCTCTGGTGAAAGCCAGCCAGGTGTTCCAATATACCCTGATTTACCATGCCATGGCGCTTCATCATCCGTTAAAATAGAAAAATCCATATCTATTAATTTAAGGCGATAACCAGCACCTATATCAGCGGGGATTAAAATTAAATTTTCAGGTTTTAAATCAATATGGGCGATTTTTTGCTCATGGAGTTTTGCAATACTTCCCATAATAACCTTAGCCCAAATCAAACGCTGTTTCCATGTATATGCAGAAGCATTTTCATTTAGTTCGGCAATAATATGGGATAAATCTTTGCCTCCATCTACCCATTCAAACACTTGATAATAATTTTTTGAACTAGCATTGTTTCTTGGTGGGCGAGTGGCTTCAAAAAAATCAATAAATTCATAGCTGAAATCTTTAACGTCAGATGTTTGTATTCTTCTTTTTAGTTCTTTTTGATATTCAACATAACCATCGTACCAATCAATTAAAGGTCTGGGGGATAGATATTGTTTTAAATAAACAACACGACCATTTTTTTTAGCTCGATAACCTTGAGCCATTGCTCCACGACTGATACGCTCAGAAATCACCTCAAAACCATTTCGCACATCACCAATTGCCAAATTAGCCATTTAAACTACCTCTTTAATTTATAGAAAAAGACTTTAGTTATTAAAAGTTTTCATTGCTAATAGCTTATAAAACTTCAACTGGCGAAGATTGGGAAATTGACTTAGCAAGAGCTTCCATTACTTTTCTAAAATTATTTTTATCCGCTACATAATTTTCTAAGCCCATTGCAAAATCTGGCCCACCAATTGGTTGATATTCTGCTTTATCAATTGCACCCACTGCATCCCAAAGTTCATGGTCTGGGGCATATAATATAGGCATAATTCTATTAGTATGAAAAGCTGATATAACATCTTCAACAGTTCCCCCTTCAGCTTCACCATAAGTCATGACAGGGTGGTATGTCGCATCAGTAAAAAGAATAATAAGTCGAGCCGCTTTGGAGGATTGATGCCTCCAACCATTTACTGATACGTCTTGAGTTCCTTCTTCTGCAATGGTCATGGTTGCAACTTTGTGCAAAGCGTCCAGAGCTGACTCTGGCTCATCACCCCCACCTTTTTCTTCTAATTTATCAAGTTGTGCTTTTAATGCCACTTCATCATTAGCCACAAAATCATTGTCTTCAAACCAATGAGAACCATCTACCTTTTGATCACGATAAGTAACTACTTTTCCTCTCCAGTCTGTCACAGGAGTTTGTGCATCTGCAAGGCTCTCAAAGAAAATGGAAATATTTTCTTTGAGAGCATCCATACAAGGTTTCATACTACCTGTTCCATCTATTAAAAATACAAAGTCTGCTACACCTGCCATTTTATTTTCCTCTATTTATAAAATTAAAAAAACTGTAAAATTATTACAATACTTCTTCTCCCCAATCAGGCGAACATCCACGAGAGATCATACTAGGAATGGTTGATAAAATAGCCCTGATGCTATCTGATTCAACACCATTTGGTATATGATATTCTGCTTTCATTGCAACCAATTCATACCAAAGATCATGGTCAGGAGCATATAATATAAGAGTAATTCTATTTGCCTGAAAGACGTTAATAACATCTTCTATATTACCACCCTCAAACTCATCATAAATCATATCAGAGCAATATAATGATTTTGTAAAAAGACAGATAATTCTATCCGTTTTTGATCTCCAAAAATTAGAGGAAAAATTCTCTGCATCAGTTTTAGTAGTTGGCATAGACGCAACTTTATATAAAGCATCAAGGGCCGAATTATAATTACCATCACCACCAATTACTTCTAATTTATTTAGCTGACTATTAAATTTGTTTACATCAGTTACAAAAATATTATCTTCAAACCACCTGTCTCCATCTGCACTTATGTCCCTATAAGCAATAACTTTACCTCTCCAATCTGTCTTAATCCCCCCAAAACTTTCAAATAATAAGGATACATTTTCTTTTAATGCCGAGATACATGGTTGCATACCCTCTGTGCTATCAATTAAGAATACAAAATCAAGTTTTCTCATACTTAGAAACGTGCACAAAACAACCTCCCGATTTCTAACTGGTCTTTTTGCACCAGCAGAAATGATCTCATTCGTTGCGTAGAATAACTATGCGCCTCATGAGACCATCCCTGCTGATACAAAAATCCGGCGTTATAACTTCGGGATGTTATTCCGTGCACGTTTCTTAACTTCCTTGATTAAATAATGCACGTTGAAGTGTTGGAGGCGGTGTCCCTAATGGTGTTTGTGACGCCGTGATACTTTTTGCAATTCCTTCCATTAATTGACTAAAATTAACAGATGCTAAACCATCTCCCCCTTCCACTATTTCCCATTCACATTTATCTGCAGCTGCAACTTCTTCAAACCCTTCTGAATCAGGGGCAACAATAAAGACCAGAGCACTTAAACTATGAATTTTTTTGATTAAATCTGGAACTAACAGCATAGATTCATCTAATCTATTTCCACCTTCTACCGGCTCATCTGTCATTAAAACAATAATTCGACGTGTCGTTTTATCATTTTTCCAAGGAAAATCTAAGGCACAATCTAAAGCTAACAAGGGAGTTTCATTTTCTTTAACCTGGATATTCGAAACTTTCTCTTGAAATTTATTTATGTCAGATGTGAAAAATTCAGCCTGTGATACAGGGTAAAGTGCTGACAATAAATTACTATTAAACATTGAATGGGCAACAAAAGCCCCCCCTCCTGCTACATTTTCAACATTTTCTTGGGAATTATCAGGATCAAAGTAAAATTCTGCTACCACAATATCACTTGCCCGGTCAGTTAAGTTACTTTTTGTTTGTAGGTCATAAGTTTTAACCTCATTACCATTAACCACTTCTACTTTAAAATCAAATGAAGACTGGTCTCCTTGATGATAGCTATAATTTCTAACAAAAACGCGGTAAGTTCCTTTTTTTGCCTGGCCTTTTCCCCAGCGAATATTTTCAACAGGTTCGTTTGTTTCGCCACTCACATTTCTGTCAACATCTAATTCCCCCCCACATGAAGAAGTTTTACTACTAAAATAAATTTCTTCTCCAGCGGGTGTGATCATATGAAGATCAAGATCATTTCTGTTTTGCCAAACAAGAGAGGCGCGAACATCTACATCATCATACTTTCCACCCGCCGCTTCAACTCTTTCTTTAAAATCTTTATCAACACCCGCTGCTCTATCTTCCCTTGTGCTGTCATAGTGAGCTACAAAATCAAAACGAAGATTCCACATTCCATTGGGGTCATCTTTAAAATGATTTACAAAGTTTTTAATATTGTCTTTTACGCCTTCAACACAAGGTTCCATGGAACTTGATGCATCGATCACAAAAATAATATCTGCTGAATGTGTTGCCATTATGTTTCCTTTTATTTAATCTTGAAATCTATCCTAAGTTATAACCTGTTCCTAATATAGCATTTAGCTTTATCCCATGAAAGTGATGAGCCACTTCCCGAGGTAAAATTTCCACTTTTTTCATTAAACCTCAATCCTGCACTAATTGTACTTCCACCATTTTTTGAATAGTACACATCAGCTGAAGTTTCCCCAGTAAAAACTTTGATTGTTTTATAGTCATGTTTAAACTCAAATAATGATTCACTAGCCATCGTTTTCTCCTTTGTCATTAAACGACAAAAATTATAATTTTAATAACCTGTTATTGATAACTTAAACATGTTGATTGATATTTAAGCATGTCTTTCTACAAAGACGCTCACCTCTTTGGTGAGTTCAGTCAAGTGTTGCAAGTACTGCTGATTTTCAACAGTGGTAGATAAATGATTGTCCTGAGCCCGTTCAAGAAAATCTTGAACTGTAACAATCAGATCTTCTGCTTGTAGGTCGTTTAAAACGGGCTGTTCTTTTAAATTAGTTACTATTTCCTGATTCAGAGCAACAATTAGAGCCAGCAGTGCATTGGATGCCAGATAGCTCAGCGTTAACGCAGATAATATTTTAATTGCAATCAAATAATCACTGATGGCGGCTTCCTTGTTGCCTTGCTCGCTATAAGCATTACCCCGATTCATATAGACACTTGCCAGGTCATGTTGCATGCCCGCAGGCCATTGCTCTGCCAAGGTGTTTCTTAAGTTTTCCCTAAAACCAATGGCTTGATTATAGTCACTGATGGCGGCTTCATTGTTGCCTTGCTCATTATAAGCAACCCCTCTAATCGTATAGGCAGCGGCCAGGGTATTTTGCTTGTTATCATCAGACAGATACTTTTTCTCAAACTCAATGATTTCCGAAAAAAGGCTTATTGCTCCATCCAACTGACTAAACTGAATGAGTGCAATTCCAGCATAATCAAATGCTGAGAATTTATCTTTATCTGGTATCCATTTATACTTACGTGAGAAATCTACCAGTATTAATGCCACCTGACAGACTTCTCTAGGCTGATTCAATTGTTCATAAATAACTATCAGATCTAGGATTGCTTTACCTTGTGACTGCACCTGTTCATTAGATAATGAGTCTTTTTGATTTAACTCATTGATTAACAGCATGAGCAAACTTATTTGCTCTGTTGGTTCTAATGATTCTATATGCCCTTGCTGTTGCCACTCTAACAACTCCAGGAGGAAAGCTTCTTTAAACAGCAGATACTGTTCACCATTTTCTCCAAATTCTATCAAGTCATTATAAGCCGCACGGTGTAACTCCCGATGACAAAATTCACTGGAGAACTCATTGATTGATTCAATAATCGAAAAGGGATTTGTGGCTTTTTTCAAATCATTTTCAGGTCCAGGATTAAGCTGATTTATACGTTTAGCCAGTGAAAATGAAAACTCACGAACAAACCTCAGTCCTTGATGACTACACCAGCCTAAAATTTCTTGAAGGCTCGGTTCAAGTGCCTTAAAACGCGCATTGCACAAGACATCAAAACTATTTTCCTGATTGATGGTTAATGTTTTTATGTATTTACAGGCATTATCAGATAATTCTCCCTGAATATTTTTTTGCTTAAAATATTTTGGATTACTTTGTAAATAAAGAATCAATTGTTCTAAATAGACAGGTACACCATCTGCTATTTCTAGTAATAACCTTTGCTGCTCTGTAGTGATTCCGGGTAACAAATTTTGTAATAATTTCTGTAGGTACTGATCAGCTAGTTTTCCCAGCTCAATCATTTGGTAATTATTTTTTGTTAAAGGGGGCTGGTTGCGTTTAATTAAATGGGAGAAAGATTCTGGAGCTTCTGTCATTTTGCTATGAGAGCAAGCCTGTTCTTGTATATTCCATTCCTGTTTCCAGTGTGATACAAGAATGAGTAGAGGATACGCATGTTTAATGCTTTCTTTATACAACCATTCAACAAAAATGAGTGTATCTGTATCTGACCACTGGGCATCATCTAAAACTAATATAATAGGTGTTGAACGAATAGCCTTATTATTTCTATCCATCAAGGCTGCAAAATAGCTTTTAATCGTATCCTTAATGTCTTGAATTTTTTCCTGCTCTAGTTCTTCCAATGCACTTTTATTTTTACGCTTTTGTTCTTCCCGATAAGTGTTATAAGCATCTTTAGCGGCCAGTGCGCCACTCAAAATTCCAAGACCCATCAAACCCAACATAGCATTAACCATATGATTCGCAGAATCTCCTGTTAGCCGCTGTTTTTCTTGAGCCTCTAACAAAGGTAAAAAATGAGGTTCTAGTTTTAATAAGGCATTGACCATTGCACATTCGCTAATTTCAAGCTGATTACGTTGGGCGGGTTTATTAAATCGAATGCCCCACCATAACCAAGGAATTTTTCCAGCACTCTGGTATTGACTAAAGTCAGGGTTAATATTTAAGCTATTGGATGCTATTTCCAGATTATCTGGCCAATAAGCCTCTGGATCATCACCATTAGACGGTTTACTTATCCAACTATAAAAGTGCTGTAGTATTCTGGTTTTTCCTAAGCCACTATCGGCTTTTAAAACCACTATTTGCGGCTTTCCCTGCTTAGCTAGTTGCCAAGATGCTTTTAATTGCTTCAACTCTTCTGTACGACCAACAAAAATAGGTCTCATTATATTATCCACTTTAGTTAGGTTATGGAATTAGTAATATTATTAATTTCATTGATCACATTATCAATATTTGCCAACATAGCTAATACACTAACGGGAATAATCTTTATTTCCATTGCTCTGAGGCTATTTTGCAAATCCCAGTTATGATGCCCCATATTGGCTTTTCCACTATGCGTATAGTCAGCAAGTACATGCCATTCTTGCTCATCCTTGCTAATAATAAAGGCTATTTCTAAACTAGAAATAAAATACCCTGGTAACACAGTGAAACGACTATCACTTAATTTATTTTCAAGTTGATTTAGTAAATTAGTTACCATTTGCATTTCATCCGAACTCGTTTCTTCTGTAATACTTTCTGTAACTGCTGGGTATGAAACAAAATAATCCAATAATTGATAACGTATACATTCATGTTGCAGTTCGTTCAACTGTACTGAATGGAACAGGTGTACTTCATTTTTTGCTCGTGACATAGCAACGCTATAACTACGAAGATACTTCGGTTCAGTTAATGCCCGATAGCTATAGCCTGGCGCAATAACCATCGATAAAAGAATAATATCTCTCTCATCTCCCTGAAAAGAATTACTACTCCCACACTTCAATTTTCTTTGTTCAATTTCGCTGGAATTTAGATTTAGTGCATTAATACCATCCCTGATTAAGTTAGCTTGCTTCGTGCCTTGAAGAGAAATAATACCAATAGTTTTTGCGTTATATTTTGGATTTTTGCATATTTTTTCTAAATATCCCAATAAGGATTCTGCTTCAGCCTGATTGGAAATTTGATTATTTGCTTTTTTTACAGTTGCGTCCACCACATAGTGATGCGTTAAAATTTCAGTTGTTATTTCATGGCTCACTGCAGCTCGTAAAGGAATAAGAGGCTCTTTCTTGTAAGCAATTAAACTTGAAAAATTAATGATAGCTGGTAATGAGCGGTAATGCTCTCTAAGCTTAAGAGGGTTAGGAAAAACAGCCGAAATGAAATCATAAAAACTATTATCTACATCCACTAATTCATTTAAATGAATATCAGCTATATAGCGTTCATGTAATTTGACGAGTAAAGTGCGATCAACTGTAGTATTTAATGGGACAATCTGTTGCTCATCATCACCAACAACAACTACTTTTTTAGCTAAATAATACAGCATAATAGCTTCATGACTTAATTGACTAGCGTCATCAATAATTATGAGATCAAAAATTTGAGCTTTGGCTGGTAAATATTTAGCTATTGCTTTAAAAGGTACTATCCAGCCAGAAACAGATTGCCCCTCCATTACTGCTTTCATGTGTTCTAATGCATCTTTAAGGTGGCGTTTTGCATGAATGTCTGCGCAATTATGATATTTACCAATAGTTGTTGACCAGGCTTTTAAATGACCAAGCATTTTTGAATCAATAGAGGCTAAGGTCTTTTTCCATGCCATTTGTACAGCTAGTTGTGCTAAAGACTCATTTAATAACCTTTCTTTCTCATCCACTGTTTGCCACAGTTGCATAAAATCTGTATTCAATTTTGTATTTAACCACAGTGAAAGTTCATGCCAATAACATGTTTGCACAAATTTCTCCATGCGATCATCCCAATAAGGCTCACTGCAACTATCAGATAAATTTTTCCAGAATAAAGGTAACCGAGGTTGTACAATTGCATTAAGGGAGTGTAGCCTATAAATGGGAGTGCGATTATCAATTAACCTTTGTAGCTGGAATAAATTGGTTTCATACTCTTCAGCTTGATGGGGTTGAGAAGAATGAAGTAAGCGCAATAACCAATCACCCTCAATAGCAACAGAAGATAATAAAGAAATCCGAGTTTTATTATTGCTGAATTTTGTTTCTACTTCCCGAATGTGCCATTCAGCCTGTACTGCCTGTAACAATAAAACGGCATCCTCAAGTGTTGAAACTAGAAAAGCATTTTTTACTATGGAATAAATTTCCATAAAGGCATAGCACTGTGTCATAAATTCTTTGAGATCAATACACAGTTGCGTAATATCATTAAGTTCTTTGCAAACGAGATGCTCTCTATCCCAAGCCATGGAACTAAAAGTGATCTGTTTTAACTTTATGTCATCAATTTTATACTCCAACCATTCTAGTAACTGACGTAAATCTTTGGTTGTTTCATACTTTCTTCCATCCAGCCTAATATTCTCAAGCAAAGTTATTTCATACTTATATCGAAAAGAATATATTAGCCCTTCCAATAATTTTCCCTCTGCCGCATGTCCATGAAGTATTTCTGTCGCTGTTTTTAATTCAATAAGTGCGTTTCTATCCTTTAGTTTTTCTACTGCTATACCTGTTACTTTATATTGATGTACCTTTCTTATTAAGGCTCTATTTAAGGTCTCTGCCAGTAATAACATACCTGCAGAAATTTCTTGCCATTTTCGTCCATCTCCAGAAAATACATCTTTAAAAAGGCGGTTATCCCATTGTTCAATTGTATCTATTCTTGACATTAACTGTTCAGTTACTGCATTTACCTTTTCAATATCAAAGATATTAAAATCGATATCTGACAATATTGACCTGTTGGTTAAAATATTTTGATCCTGAATATTTTGTAAGGAAGTATCATTTAGCTGCCATTGGTCCGATAAATATTTAAATTCATCGGCTGTTAAGAGATTCTGTTCACCCACAGGAATACGTTGCCATTGTGCATAATCATCTAAAGTAAACTCTCTGATTAATAGCAATAACTCAACAGCTTCAGCATTAGAAATGGGAGGTTCACCACTACAATTATCTTCTAACCAATGAATACCCTCACTACTGCCTTCTCGCCACTGCTGAATTAATTCTATTGCCGTTCCACTATAATCGCTAATTCCTGTTTCAAAGTGCTCGTTAAGTTCAACAAAACGACTTTCAACACTGCTAATTGAAGCATTAATTTCATTTTGTAATTGCCTAACACGCTCATTCAATTCTTCTATTTTAGACTCGTCAACGATATCTTGCGGTTCTTGGCAATATTTAATTAATACCTGAAGCTGAGAGTCAAAATCTAAACTAGAACTTGCATTATTAATCAAGGGTATAAAAAGTTGCTGCAATGACTCTGGTAGTAATAAATTAATATGCTCTAAGGTAGATTCATTGGTACTGGTTATTAATACTCGTTTTCCAGTTGCAATTGAGTGTACAGCCAAATTGGCAATAAGCTGTGATTTTCCTGTTCCAGGTGCCCCCTCCACAATTAAGGAGGGCTGCTGATCAATCCGTAATGCAACTTGTTGTTGTCGCTTATTGGCAGCTAATGGATAATACAACGAGGATGCCCTGTTTTCCTCGTGCCTTATTTCAGGTAAAGGTGTCCCAGTTAAATAGTTTAAAAGTGATGGCTCATTTTCGAAAAGTAGATTTGATGATATTTTATGTAAAAAAGCAGTAGTGGAATTCTGGAATTTCCATTCATTTATTGTGAGCGAAGGCGAAAAAACGACCATAGCATCAGGAGTATTGTTCGTAAAATTTTCACTTAAACTCTGCTGGTAGCTACATCGTACATTCAGACTCATGCACCATGACCTGAGAATTGCCCCAATACTCTCATAGTTTAGTTCTCCACTATTTAGCATGATTTCAATACCTTGCTCACGATTTGATTGCGCCCAATAGTCAGCCGGAATATCATTTTCAATAATAGCATCACCTTCACTACGTTTTAAGGTGATCGTTTCAGTTGCCAAGTCATATGTAGCTTCCAGGGGGAAATGTATTAATGGGCTTGAGTTTGTAACTGACTCACCACTAAAAAGCAGATAACCTAAAGAGAGATTAAACGTGTTATTTATGTCTCCAGTTTCATCTTCTTCATTTTTTTGCATGGGTGCAAATTTGTATATCTGCTCAAAGTACTTATTAAAGTCTTCAACCTGTTCATATTCTTCAAGACAATTAGACCATTGCGCATATGCCCTTATTTTTGACTCATCATGTAAAGATTCTGCCGCAAGAAAATTTATTATATCTTTGATATATTGCTTTATATCGTTACACTCAATATCTGCCATCTCAACAGGGAGCGTTGGGAAAGAAGGCGGAGTAAGACGGCTAAATTGTAACGTTTGCTCTCCATTGATACATTTAAATAACTGCTCTAGATTATAGTCAGCTTCCTTTAACAAGGGGGCTAACCATAGAGATTTAAGGTTATTGCAACGATGAACCGCATCTACGCCTGCAGACAATCGAGATAAAAATTTAAAAAGGCGTACTGATTTTTTATCCATTTGGCATTCCTTTATTTATGAATCCGCAGTATTAACAGTATCTACAAAGTTTCGTATTGTCTGCCAACCATATTCAGATAGGTTATAGACCCTTTTATAGTGAAAAGGGTTAAAGCCAAATATTGATAAAGAAGTAATTTCTTCAGCATCGTCCAGTGAAAATCCACTATCATCATCACGCAACCACTCATAAACATCTTTTTCCATATCATCATTTATATTTAGAACAACCTGCCATTTATCAACATCCTTTACTTTGATTTTTCTGGCTTTCCTAAAAACATAACGTGCTTTTTCGATATCATCATTTAATGCAAGAGTGGACATGATTTCACCATAAGCATGACTGCTTGGTATAAATAGGATATACCTTCGCCAGTCTTCCATTTCACCTATCTCAGCAAATGTTTTATTGTTATGAAACTCATCTAACATCGAATAAAAATCAGAGTGAATATGATAAACATTAAATGCGCCATTAGTACCAAAGTCATCTACTGACAAACCAATTTGATTTGTCATATTAGTTAACTCATTTCCTTCAAATTGGTTAACTGCTTGAGTTTTTTTGCTGCTTATAAACCTGTATTTATGTAATACGGTAATAACATCTTTTAACAAATCTATATAATCCTTTGCCCGATCAGAACGTACCTGCCTATCATCATGATGCTCTCTTGGCTGAAACAAGTAATTTTCTCTATCAATTGTGACAGTGACGTTTTTTAACATGTGTTTTAATACGTAAGATGCGTAACCCACTGAGGTTTTTTCAAATCGTGTGTTATTAAAATTATTAAGAAAATTAAATTTATTCTTATTTGCATCTATTATAGGTAACATTTTGCTAACAATACTTGCTAAAGAATCAACACTATAATGTTTATTTAGATACGATCTATAGGTACTTCCTTTAGCTATTTGTATGGTAATTGCTAAAAAGAGGATAAAAAAATCTATCAACATTCCCGTTAACAAGGGAACAACGTAATCTTTTTTATCTTCATCTTCAAGCATATGATTAAAAGATTCTTTACCTGAAACAAGATCCCATAATAATCCTGCATTAATATAAAAAAACTGTTTCCTGTCTGTTGGATCAATTTTTGTCAGGTGCAGTTTTTTTAGTGTTGATAATGAATAATTTAACAGTGCCCCAATTTTCCCTTTTGTTTCAGTATCATTACATGCACTAGATTTTCCATTAAATTCTTGATAATCACCCACTCCATCTGGGAATCCACTAAATTCAGATTCATAATGTATCTGTAATACTTGTTTATGCTGATTGACTAATCGATTAATCGATCCATACTGGATTTCTATCTCATCATATTTATTTTTTACATTTGTAAGTGCTGAATTAACAGACTTTCTAATTCTTAATTTGTATTCTTTATCGCTTTCGTTATCAATCTTACGTTTAAACTCATTTCCAATAACTGATTGAAGCCCTAATAATTCCACCTTAATTGTTTGTAATTTTGAGGTGGCATCCGAGATATCTTTAGCCATTTGATTAAAAACAAATGCCTGGTAAATCCTCTTTTTTTGCCTTGGGCCCGGCCCTTTAGCTGTAGCGATCAAAATTCCTTTATTATTTTTAGAACGACAGGTACCCCCTATGTCCTTTTCTTCTTTAGCTTTATCTTTAGAAAAAAGACCTAAAGCTAAAAATTTTTGTTCCATGTCTTGGGCAGAATTAAGCAAAGTATTGGCTTGCTTAGTTACTTTTTCAATATTTTCATGATGAGTTTGTGTGGAAAGTGACTTTCCCATGGTTCCTTGTAAAACAGCACTTCCTGAAAATGAGACAGAGAAAAATGTTGCGACTAAATACATAGTGTATATAAAGGGTAAGGCTAGTATCGGTATCTGGCCTGGCAATAATCGAATAGAAGTAAAAGCAATAATTCCCTGTAAAATTCCTGAGCCTAGATACCCCATCACAGGGGGGATATCTTCATTAATTGCAATAATTCCATATCCAGTAAAGCCAAAACTAATTATATTCAACAGAACTAAAACCAACCCAATTAATCCAATGTTATTACCTGCATTCATTATTTAATTCCTTAATTTTATTTTTAATCACTGGATATTTATTATTTCCACCAAAACGGGTTTCATTAGTTCTACTGTATGTCCACTATAAACATTAGAACCTAAAGTTCACCCTTTACCGAAAATGCTGTCACCCTTAAAGTGAGAAGTTTGGGAAACTCAGGCACCAGCGAATAAAACCAACTGTACCAGAGAGCGGCTGGGTAAACCCAACTATTTCGCCATAGACTTATAAGTAGTTATTACCTTTGAGGGGGGGTAGAACAAAGGACGAAGTAGGACTTTCATCGGTCAGTACCAACAACCATTTTGTTTAGGTGATAACAGCAAACATCCCGAATATCACTGGAACTAAACAACCAGCGACTGAAAGCCGGGATATAGGACAGATAGCCCTGTTACTAAGGCTCACCATACTCCGTTTTAAAAAGATGTTCCAAATAATTAGTTATCATTCCTTCTATCATTTGACCTACTGTGACACAAAAATAACCACTTGCCCAAACATGCTCCCCCTAATCTTCCAATGCGCGCGATTAAGAGCGAAGTAAAATGTAGACTACATTCTATGCATTCTATATTATATATACCTATCTTCGTGACTTATTAGTATACAAGCAATTGATTTTATAGTATGTTTTATATAAATATCACGAAGATAGGTTGTGATTATTCTGATGATAGAGATAAGAAATTAATTGAAGGGCATGCAGTTTGCGTGGAAATTCAATATTTGGAGAAGTTAAACGAGTATCCAGAATATGTAAGGCTGCAGAAAGAAAGTGGCGATCCTATTTATGGTGATGGTTATCGTTTAGTTGTTGAAGAAGTTGAGGAGCTAGGATTACAAAGTTCTTTTGAATTGCTAAAACAAAAATTTCCCAAGTAATCTTTGTGACAAGTTTGTTCTCTTTTAAACAGGTGAAATTTTTTAGTTTTTATTAGCTAGGGTGAGGGTTGTGAATTATGCTTCAAGTCGGGACGTTAGATTAACTTAATTTGCTTGCTTGATGCACAAGATGTTATGCACAGCAAAGTAATTTCTGAGTTAAAGAAAGGGGAAAAGAAAAGTCATTGGATCTGGTTTGTTTTCCCACAAAAAAATGGGTTAGGACATAGTAAAATAGCTGAAACATTTGCAATACAGTTAGATGGAAAAAATAACAGGAGAAACATATTATGAGCTATTTTGAAGACAACCTACTGGATGATGAAAAAGTTATTTACCAGGCAAAATTGCATTGGATTATTTTTCTTTGGCCAATAATATGGCTAATGGTTTCAATCCCATTTTTTACCTTAAAGGCGGGGTCGGCAACAGGCGGTGGGATAGTGATGGCCATCGCATTGTTAACCGCTATTGGTCCATATATCAATTATTTAACCTCTGAATTTGGTGTTACGAATCAACGAGTGATTATTAAGACAGGGTTTATCAGTCGTGATTCATCAGATATTATGCTTACAAAAATTGAAGGTATTCAGGTTGATCAGGAAATACTAGAGCGTGTATTGGGGTATGGTTCTATTGCTGTCACTGGAGTAGGTGGGACAAAAGAGCCTTTTCATAAAATATCTGATCCACTTGAGTTTAGAGAACAAGTTGAAGAGCAGGTTGTGGCTTGTTCGGAAGATTAAAAAAGATAGTTTTGATACTTCAATAATCATAGTTAAAGGTTTTATAGATATTTATGGCTAGATTGTATTGTAAGCATAGAGATGGATGGGATGGTATTGCTGCAAATCTTGAGCTTGCCAAAGCTCATGATGAAGTTATTATTGAGTCTGGGGATTATTATGGAAAAGAGGCTTTGAAAATACCTTCAAATATAACTCTCTCAGGTGATGTAAAAACTGTTCTACAGTGTGATGCCTCTCAAACTGTTGATGTTCATGGTAGTAATATTTATATTGAAAACCTTTGTTTTAGGTCATCCAACTCAGAACCTGTAGGCTCGCAAGAGAAGACATTGTTATATATCCACGATAGTTCAAATGTAAGTGTAAGAAACTGTTTTCTAGATGGAAGAGAGCTTCCTGGTTTTTTCGGTATTTACGCTGAATTTTCTACTGAACTAATAATTGCTAATTGCCAATTAGTTCAATGTAAAGCAGCAGGCATTTATCTTTATAGATGTCTTGGTCAGATACTTCAAAATACTTGTAGTAGTAATGGCTTTGGTATGGAAATTCATTCGTCTGATTCTAGTGTTCTAGATAACCTCATGGTTACTAGAAACCATTGTTATGACAATAATGGCCCAGGAATACACCTTCAGTCTGTAGTTGCCTATATTATTGATAATGAATGCTGGAAAAACACATCGTCTGGTGTTGTAATTACATCAGATATTGACCCTGTAGGAAAGCAAAGTATTATTGTTGCTAATAGAAATCGCTGTCATGATAATGGAAATGATGGAATTACTATTCAGTCTTCTATTGTTGATCTTGAGGATAATGAATGCTGGGGAAACGAACATGCTGGCATTAATGTATTCACTTCTAGTGAATCACCTTATCTACGCGCATCAGCAAGAGCAAAAAAAAATCAGTGCCATAATAATAGTTTCAATGGTTTTATTATTTCGTCAGCTCATGCAATATTATCCGATAATAATTCCTGGGGTAATAAATATAATGGTCTTTCTATAAATCAGCGGAGAGAAATGCTTGGCATAAAATCTTATGTTATTGCAAATAAAAATCGTTTTTTTTCTAACGGTTTTGATGGAATTTTGGTTAAGGATTCTATAGCCAAATTCAATGAAAACGAATGTTGGAATAATACGCTTCATGGCCTTCGTTCTAAAGTAAGTACGGATGATATAAAAATTATCTCGCAAAAAGAAATATGCAGTGTTGATATAGATGAATTATTAATTCAGCAGGTAGAAACAAAACTATTAAGTGCATGGTTAGGTCATAAAATTAAAAACAATCAAATCTCGTCGGAACTTTATGCTTTAGCTGACTTTGTTGGAGCAGGTGGTTGTATTGATTGTTTTAATAAATTTTGGCAGCCTGAACAGGAAGGTGAAAAATCAGATACACAGAATGTAACTGATAGAGCAAGACAGGGCAAATCACAAGATTTATATGCTGTAAATTTCTCTAAAAATACATATCTATCTAAACTTGACGAATCTGAGATTTCTATTAAGCCACCAAGTTCAATTGTAAGTGACGATGATTTAAATGGGATGCACTTTATTATTGGGACATTCTTCAAAAATCTTCATGATACATATCAAAACTATGATTTAAAACTTCCCGTTTGGACTGTTGCCTTAGTCACTAATAACAACAATGATGTTGAAAATTTTGTCAAAACAATTAGGGCAATAGCTAAACCATCAAAAAATAAGCGATGTTCTGTAATAATTAAAGAGTTTGATGCAGAAAAGATAAAACTAAATCAGGAAAATAATGTTTCTTTTATTGAACACGATCAATTTCAAGGGAAATCCAAATGGATGATGACGGGTGGATTGTTAATAAAATCTATGTTTTCAATTACTAAGCCTAGGATCTACGGTGTTTTTTCTGTAGCATCTATATTTTCTATATTAACTTTTTTGTTTTTTTATCTGAATAAGATCAGCTCTACTTGGGTTGTGCCTATTATAAATGTTGAGCTTTCAGAGGAACTTGTTGGGCTCTTAAATTCAGATATGTTTTTAATGTGTTCAATTGTATTGT